>Ga0302204_1000003_pt1 | contig 108452 bp, 126 predicted proteins | sample II_Fen_E1_2_FD_194578 | JGI IMG/M metagenome (GOLD analysis project Ga0302204, IMG submission 194578) | Peat permafrost microbial communities from Stordalen Mire near Abisko, Sweden - II_Fen_E1_1 | ecosystem: Environmental > Terrestrial > Soil > Wetlands > Permafrost | place: Sweden: Abisko...
ATTCCAACCAATTAATAAATGAAAATGTTTATTCATGCATTCAATAAAAACTTGAAGCATTTCAATTTCTGTATCAAATACTCTTATATTGAAATCATAATCAAAACTAACATAATGTTGTTTAAGTGATTCCTGAATAATTGATTGAATATATCCATTATCTAAAGCATTAAAAATAGGATGTTCAGGATTTTTAACAATAAATAAAATTGATTGTAAATTTTTATCTGTGATTGAAATTGATCTAATTGAATTTTCAACAAGTTCTGGAGTAGAATAACCATACTTATCTGTAATATCTGTTTCAATATCTACTGAAAAAGGATTAGGTTCAGATAATTTATCAAATTTTGAAAATTGAACAGGATATATTTCTGGAATATCTTTATTAATAAATTCATTAATATTATGATGTGTAAAATATTTTGATGATTCTTTTTTGATATGTGACCCTTTAAAACTTAAAAAGTCTTTTATCACAGTTGGATCAAATTCATCACATTCAACATAATTATAATAACCATTTTCAAGAATTAATTCTTCAACAGCTATTTGATTATTTTCATTAACATAAGATATATCAAGACCTTCTTTTTTCTGTGTGAAATCTATAATCATATGATTATTATTGTTAATTATTGGGAAGTTTTAATAACCTCATATTTTATTATTTTTGATCTTCTTTTAATTGATTTTCAGGAACTTTTTTCATTTCTGAATAAGAAATTTCATCATGTACATGTTGATGCATATCTTCAAATAAATTAACTATTTTTTCTTCTTGTACTTCTTGTACTTCTTCAACTTTTTTTGTTGCTTCCATAATTTTATGTTTTTAATTTAACTTTTATTGAACATATTATATATCCTAATAATTTCAAATAAATTAATTGATTTAAATAATAATTTTATTGATTTTCATCAAATTTTAATAATAATTCATCAACTATTGGTTTTATACCAATAAAATCACGTTTAATTATAATATTTTCTAATGGATAATAATCATAATTTAATATACCTAAATCAGTATATTTTTCGATATTTGTTAGAAGATTTGTATAAAGTTTTTCCCAATCTTCTAACATAAGATATGTTATCAAAATAGAATATTCCATTAAACGAGTATTTTTTACTCGCTTAATGAAACTTTCTTTATTCAAATGTACTGTTGAAATCTTTATCACAGGTTTCATATTCGAATATGTTTTTTATTTTAATGTTTATCTTCAAACAAATTGTCAAAACTTTCGTCAAGATTCAAAAAAGATTCAGATTCGTTTAAATTAGAAGCTTTATAATATAAATCTTGAATATATTCAATTATTTTGTTTGTAACTTCTTCATCAGCATTATATTCTTTTTTTATTCTTATAATGACTTTATTAAATAGATTATCTGATGTTTCTTTATCAAATAAACCCATATTTTCAGCAATATATTTTGCATCTTTACAATTATTTTCAAATTCTTTTGATGATATTGATAATTTCTTTGAATGATAATCTTTTGGAGTTTTTTCTTTATCTTCAGATTCATTCAAACTTTGACTTTCCCATTCATCTGAAATTTCATTAAAAAATTTTGTTTTTTCTTCAGTTGAAAGGTCTGCTGGTGATTCAACACCAAAATCTTGAAGTTTATTCAGAAAATATTTTTTGTAATCTCCGGCTGATTCGTTCAACTTTTTATCAGTTTTTATGTTTCGTTTAACAAAAGCTATTGAATCTTTAGATAAATCTATTTTACAAATATTGAAAAATGGATATTCTTTCAATTTTGTTGGAACTTCACTTTTACTTATTCCTGATTTAGCAATATCTAAAGCAATTACTTTTAAAGTTTTTTTATCCATATATATTCTCCAACCAAGAATTTGCATACAAAATGCTCTAAATTTAGGATCAGGAGTAAAACCTATTTTTTCTGATTTTTCATCAATAATTGCATTAAATTTTTCTGTAAGTAAGTTTAAATCTTTTTTGATTAATAATTTACTTATTTCACTAAAATCTTGTGTAAATTGATCAACAATTGTATCTCCTAATTCATATCTATCTGATTTTGCATCTTCATTCAAATTATAAAAATTATTTGATTCAAATAAATTAAATAAATTATCGAAACTTTCATTAATATTTGAAAAATTTTCAGATTCACTTAGATCTTTTCCTTCTTCAATAATTGCTTGAAAATAAGCTTCAACATTTTCTAAAATTCTTTCAACTATTGAAGTTCCATCATCTAAAGTTTCATCAGCTTTATCAAATCCAATAACTTCAAGAATTGTATCTGTTGGATTTAATTCATTCCAAAATGTATTATCATCTTGTATATTAAATAATTCCAATATTGGATAACCTCCATCAGAAATTTGAGCATCAATTGAATCAATAATTTGTTCAAATTCAGAAAGTGAAATATGTTCAGTCATTTCATCAAAATCTTCTGAACTTGCATCCGAATTATAAAAATCATATTTTTCTGTTACAATTGATTGTTGCATAAGATCAAAAGCTGATTCTTTAACAACTTTTTCTGTATCAATTTTATTTTGTATTACTGCTTTAATTATTTCATCAATACATTTTTTTGAAAAATCTTTGAAATTTTTAAACTTTTCTGTTTTAATTAAACTATTACCATTAAGTCTAAATTGTGTTCCAAAACTTCTTTTTCTTTTATTAAAATACCTACCTATTTGTAATTTCTGATTATTATAAATAAGAGTAATGTTTTCAAAAGCAACAGAATGTTTATCATCTAAAATATCGAAAGCTTTTTTTGGTGAACAACCAGAAATATCTTCATAATCTTCAGTATTTAATACTTCACTTGTTTCGGTTATATTTTCAATAACTTGTTGTTTAAATACTTCAGGTTGAATAATTTCAGCTGTTGGAGCAATAAATTGTTGTTGTGCAACAGGAACATATTTTTTTACTAATTCATTAGTAATAATATCAATTCCAACTTTTCTTAAAGAAGTAACAATTGTATTTATATCTTGTTTAGTATAATTCAATACTTTATTTTCAGCATATAATTCAATACGAAAAAGTAATTCTTTATAAATAGCTGAATAATTACTGTTTTTCAAAGCAATCATTAATGCTTTTTTTCCTGGTGAATTTACTTTTTTTAATCTTTGAATTAATTCTAATTCATTTCCAATAACATTGGATATTTTCAAACTTAGTACCATTTTATTTTATTTTTAAGTTAATAATATTGTTTTAAAAAATGAGATGAATAAATTAATCCATCTCATTTTAAATATTGATTAAAATAATTTGTATTTGATTACAAACTATTCAATAAATTTTGAATTTCAAAATTATTACTTAAACTTGAACCACCTAAAGCTTGTTTTTGATAAGAATCATTCATATCTGGAATAAATTCCTGAACTGATTGTTGAACAGCTTGTTGAACAGCATATTGCATTGGCATACCATTAGCAACTTGTTGCATAACTTGTTGTTTAATGATTTCTTTTTGTGCAGGTTTAACTGTCAATTTTGCAATAGCAGCATTTAATGCTTCAGTGATTGAAGCTCCAGCAGCAATATTTGCTTCAATAGCAGCATGTGTTTCAGCTAATATTTGAGCTTTTTTCTTCATACCATTAACAGATATGTTTTTATAAGTTCCAAGTTTAGCACGAGCATCTTTAATAGCAGCATTATTTTTAGAAATCATTGAACGAATACTCAATTTTTTATTTCCATCAACTTCTTCTGATAATTTTGCAAGTAATCCTTCATTACGAGCAACAAGACCAGATAATGTTGTTTTTAATGCTTGTTTACGAGAGTCAATAACTTCACCTGAACCAGCTGGAGCACCATTCATAACATAACCTGTCAAATCAGGATTACCTAAAGCTTTTAACATTGCTTTTGTCATCATTTTATTTCCAGCTTTTTTATATTTTAAAGCTTCACGGAAATATTTTTTATTTTCTTCATCAAGTCCAGCAACAATAGCTTTAACTTCTTCAACAGATTTATTAAAATTATTTATGCTTCCAATTACACGAGTTGGTGCTGTATTAGTTGCACCAAATTCAGCACCAATTGATTTGAATTGTTCAAGTTCAGCAGAAGCATTAAAAGCTTCAGAATCAAGATTAGCACGTTTTTTCTTCAAAATAGCTAATTTAGCATTTGCTTTTGATTTCAATTCGGCAATAACTTTTGCAGGAGTCCTACGATTTTGTTTTACTTTATTGATTTTTTCCTTACGTTCAGCAACAGCAACTTCAACAGGTTTAGCAGCTGATTCACCAACCATAACAGTAACATACATTCCACCAGAAAGTTTATATTCTTTCTTAATTGCTTGATCAAATCCTAATGCGGTTGATTTTCCTGATACAATTTCGTCAACAGTAGTATCATCACCACCTGAAGTAGTATCTGGTAATAAAAGAATAACTAAAATATTGTCTGAATTTGTAAATTTTGCTGAATCATCAGGAGAAAGTCCACCGATAAACTTTTCAACATCTTCACGAGCATTTAAATTAAAATCAGCAAAATTCTTATAACCGGAAATTTTAAAATTACCTGCTTTTTTTAAACCAGGAGCACCTTTTTTAGCATAAACTGTTGACCATAAAATTGTAGCTAATTTAGACATAACGTCTGGACGAGCAACAATTGTCTGTAAAACTGCGGAACTAATTCCGTGACCTGCCAAAACGGCACGAGGATTTTCTTTCAGTTGATCTACAACTGTGATGACGAATTCTTTTCTTGTCATTGTTTAAAAATTTAATTTGTTATTGTACAATTTGATTTTTTTAAAAGATTCTTCTCCCGGAAAATCCGGTTAAAATTCAGATTAAATTTTAGACGCGATCCAAAAAAATAAAATCTATTAAATTTAGGTACGAATCATTTACATAAAAAAATCAATATTAATTTTAGTTGTATACAACCATTTGAATATTATTTAGTATTTTGATTTTTTATTAATTTTATTGTCCATTTTTCCAATTAATTTTATTTGTACCTCCAGCATCAATAATTCTAACATTTAAAACTGTTGCTTGTATAGCATCCAATAAATTTGTAAATGGATCAACTTCTCCATTATCATGTGGGTCAAATAATTGATTTACTTTATCTTTTGGTTGTATTAATGAAAATTTAGGGTCAACTCCTGGAACTATTGTAGGACCTTGTTGTGATTGTGTTTGTATTTGTTGTATTTGTCTTGTTTGACTTTCATTTAATAATCCAATTAATTCTTTTAATTTTTCAAGAACATCTTTTAAATTTGAATTTGAATCTTTTGTTGAAAGTATTTTTAAATTTCTTTCTAAAGCCACAGCTTTTTCAAGATTCAACATATTCACATTAGTAACAATTTGTTTAACATTACTGGCTAAAGTAATCATATGTTTATTAATACTATCCCATTTTTTATCATCAGCTAAACTATTAACAAATCTATCCATTATATCGGCAATACCTTTAAATTCAGAATTATCTAATATTTTAAAACTTGTTGCTAATAAACCTATACTTGTTATTGATTTAAATGAATTTTTATTTTGCCATGTTTCAAGTTTAGTCATTACAATTGATAAAGTATCAACCATTGATAATAAACCAATTCTTGCTGAATTAACATCAATATTATCAATTTTATTAAACAAATTAGCAGCTAAATTTGCAACACCAAGTATTGGCAATAATAGAGCTGCTTTTATTGCGGCTTTTGCTGCTCCAAAACCATTAATAGATTTAAATGAATCTATTAAATATCCCATACTTAATCCAAAATCACTAATACTTTTTGGATTTAATTTTAAATTACTTATTGCCATTAAAGCTAAAGCACCAAGAAGTCCAGCGGCAGCAATTGGTAAGAATAAGGCTGCGCCAATTGCACCTCCAACTGCCGGTAAAGCAATTGCTGCAAAACCAATGGTTAAAGTTCCAACAGATAACATAAAATCAATAATTGTCATTGGTTTAAATGTTAATGTTGAAATAAGTGCTAATGTTAATCCACCAATAAGTGCTGAAATAGCAATTGGAATAAATAAAACAGCACCTAATGCTCCAATAACTGCTAAACCAGCTATTAATCCAAAACCTATTGTTATTAAAGCAACAGACCCCATAAATGAAGTTATATTTATTATATTTATGTTAACTTTTGAAGCAAGTGCTAATGATAATGATATTAATCCAATTGCAATACCAATTGCTGCAAGAGCAACTGAACCAGTAATAACAAGAGCTGCGACTGCTGGTATACCTATTATTGCCATTATTGCAGCTATTCCAACAATAGTTCCACCTAAAATTATTCCATCATTTACGGTAAATCCTGTTTTCTTAAATACCCATAAAGCTGCTGATAATAATAAAATACCACCACTTAACATTAACATATTTAATCCTGAACCAGCATTAAATAATTTAAGAACTAACCCTAAAGCTCCAACAAATAATATTGTTTTAAACATTGCTTCTAATGGTAATTCATTCATTGCGAACATTGCAAGTACCATTAAACCTAATCCAAAAGCAAATCCAGGTAAACCTCTCATTGCTCCTCCACCACCAAGTTTATTTATTAAAGCCATTTCAAGACCTAAAACCAAAATAAATCCAAGCATTTTTTCCATTGCAATAATTGGAACTTCTGTAAAAGCTAATAAAGCAAGAACCATCATACCCATACCAATTGCAAATTTGAATAAAGGTGGTGTTCCACTAACACCTGAAAAAGTTCTCAATACAAAACCTAAACCACCTATAAATAATAACATTTTAAACATTGCCCAAATTGGAACTTCTGTCATTGCAAATAAAGATAATGTTAAAATTCCAATACCTGCTCCAAATTGCATCATACCTTTTGATAATGAACCACCTAAATGTGAACGTAATGCAAAACCAAGAGCATATATAAAACCAAGCATTTTAAACATTCCTGAAAATGGAACAAAAGCCATTGCAAACATAGATAATGTTAAAATGCCAATACCCATTGCAAATTCCTTAATATCTTTTGATAATGTTTTTTTATCTAATGCTGTTGTAATAACTTTTAAGAATTTACCAAGCATAAATATTCCAAGAGGTAATAATGGATTAATAACAGCAAGTCCTAAAACAATAAAAGATGTTGAAAATAACATCATTGCTTTTGCAACAGGAGTTAAATGTTTATCTAATGCTTCAATTATATTTGTTAACTTTTCAACACCTGTGTTAAATTTTTCAACCTTAGATTCATCAAATTCAAGAAATTTTGATAAAGCTTCAGAAAAATCATTCATTTTCTTATACAATTTTTTATTTAGATTTTTTACCATTGACATTATTAATTCAACTAAACCTTTATAATCAATTGAACCTTTTATGGAATCTTTAGCATCTTTTACTGAATCTTTTAAATCTCCAAGTGATTTTTTATCATCTTTTTTTATTGGTGTTGGTGTTGATGTTGGTAATCCTTTGTTTTTATTACTCAATAATTTTTCTTCCATAAACCAAAAAAACATATCTTCAAGATTATCTTTAATTGAAGTTAATACTTCTAATGATTTGTTTTTTGTTTTAAAGAAATTATCAATATTTTTAACCCAATCATTATTCAAAACAGAAAAAACAGATGCTTCCATTGAAGCTTCAAATTTATCAAATCCTTTTAAAATTGATTCTAAAATTATATTACCTTCAATAGTATCTGTTGAAATATCATGCAACATTGCTGTTACTGATGATAATCCCATTTCTGATTGATTTTGTTGTTTTGCTTGCATATATTATATATCCCCTAAACTTTTAATAATAAAGCTGAAAGATTATTAATTTTTGACTTGATAATTGTTGATATTTCTGTTATTGAATCCATGTGAAAAACATAACCATCATTATAAGCTTCCCAATATAATGATTTTTGATTATAAATAAGAACTAATGTTTTTTGAACAGTACCTTTTTTACCTGTAACCAAAATAATTATTTGTCCAACATATTCTGAATGAGCAGTAATTACGAAAGCAACTCCACGTTTGGAAAAGCTTGATGTAAGCTTTTCCAAACTCATTTGAAGTTTTGTTCGTCTATCATTTGTAATTTGTTCAATTATCATAATTTGATTAATTAATTTTAAACAATTCTATCAGGTCCATCAATAACAATATTTAAACTAACATAATTTCCTCTTGTTGATACTTTGCCAATAAATGTTGGAAACATTTCCATAATTTTATCAAGTAAATTTCTTGCTTCATCAATATAACGTTCTTCATCTTCAATATAATGTGATGCCATTAATTCTTGTTCATCTTCATCTACTTGTTCAATATAAAATTCAGAATTTTGTTCAATATAATCTTTAATTTTAATAATATCTGAATTATCAATAATTTCTTGATTTTCAATAAATTCTTCTTCAACATCAATAAATTGTTGTTGTGCAACAGGAACATATTTTTTTACTAATTCATTAGTAATAACATCAATTCCAACTTTTCTCAAAGAAGTAACTATTGTATTTATATCTTGTTTAGTATAATTCAATACTTTATTTTCAGCATATAATTCAATACGAAAAAGTAATTCTTTATAAATAGCTGAATAATTACTGTTTTTCAAAGCAATCATTAATGCTTTTTTTCCTGGTGAATTTACTTTTTTTAATCTTTGAATTAATTCTAATTCATTTCCAATAACATTGGATATTTTCAAACTTAGTGTCATTTTATTTTAATATTAGTATTGTGTTTGTGGAAATTTTATTGAATCAGTAAGTAAACCTGTTTGGTCACAAAGATTATCAAAACTTAAATCACGATAAATATGTTTCTTTTCACCAACTTTATATTCAATTTGAAACATATAATTACGAGCATTATAATTTCTTTCAACTCCTTGTTTCTTTAAAATAGTTTTTTGTCTTTCTTCATATTCACGACGATCTTTAACATCATATTTATCATAATATTGATCAGTTGTTATATAATCAGCACCTTTTCTTTTATCTCCTCCAACAATTATTATTGCTAAAAATGATAATATGAAATAATTCATAAATTCTGTTTTACCAATAATGGCTTCACAATCATAAGCATCATTAATTGATTTTGCTGTATCTTGTTTAGATAATGTTTCTTTTAAAACAACTCCAATTTCAGGTTGTTCTAAACGAACTTCATTAAGTTTTATTAAAGCTTTTTTAAGTTTAAAATGTTTTAATTTATCATATAAATAATAAAAATTATCATCTTCATCTTTAATATCTAATTCTTTGCTCCAATCTCGATTGAAACAAGTTCCGAGTATGTCGTAGAAATTTTTCAATAAAGCTCCTAAAGTAACATTTTTTGAAATTTGATATTCCCAAGTTTGATCAGCTGTATTTTTAGCAATAATATCATAAATACCTTTAACATCTGATTCAATTATTTGTATATATAACCACTGATTATTATCATCTTTTGAAATAAAATCAATCGCAAATATATTACTTTCATCATCAGTATAAGGTTTAGCTTTATATTCATGTGTTCCAACAATATTATTAATTACTTGCATTAATGGATTATTGGTTTTTCTTAATTCAAATTTTTTCAAAACAATTACATATCCTGAAACATAATATTCAACAATTCTATCACCAATAAATTGATTAAATAATTCAATGCTTTCAAAATCTTTACTTGTAATTTCAAGAATTTTTTTTGCTCTTGATTCTTGCATAAAGATTAATAAATTTCCTGTTGAATCATAATTTTCAGGAACAGAAATCATTATTCTTGTGCCTTTATTTACTTTTAATTTTTCAAAATCTGGTTTAAAAACAACACTAATTGCACCTAATTTTAAAGATGATCCTTTTAATTGAGTTTTATTTGTATTTCCAATAACCCTCGGATCACATTTCCGAGGAAAGATTAATCCTTTTGTTTTTTCTTTAACATATGATGCTATTGAATTTATTTGAGCTGGAAAATTTTCACCTTTAATACTAACAACTGTTTTAAAATAACCTGATTTATCTGTTTTTGTTGGTATTGCTTTAATATCTAAATCACTAATAGAAAATTCTGAACCATTAGGTATTTCAGATAAAGCTGATTGTATTTGTTCTTCAAGTTCAACAACATTAATATTTTCAGGTAATTCTTTACCAATAATTGATTCAATATTTTGTTTAACAATTTCGTTATGTGTTGAAAAATATTCTTGTTGAATTAAAACAGTTTTTTGTTTATTTATTGGTATAAGTTGTGGTTGTACTTGTGGCACAACTTCTTGAACTGATTTAATTTTATTTAAATCATTTATTTGTGAAATAATTTTTTCTTGATATTCTTCACCTATTGGTTTTGAAATTATTATTTCAGGAATTTGTTCTTGGATTTGTTGTGGAATAATTTCTTGTGGAATAAATTGAGCAACAACTTCAGAAATTAATTCAATAGTAGGTACTTGTTTATCTATTTGTTTTATTATAACATCTTCATCGAAAATTGATGTTTTTTTCTTTTTCTTATTTGCATTTCCACTATATAAAATTGTACTAATATCAGGAATTAAATTTTTATCTTCAATACTGACATTTAATAAATCTTGAATACCTGCTTCGTTTAATTTTTTCATAAAAATGATTTTATTGGAATATATTCAACTCCTGAAATTAGTTTTATTTTAATTATATAGTAATAATAAATATTTATTTTTTAGGCATTTTCATACCACTTAATTTTTGATTTTTCATCATTGATTTTGCATTACTCATAGATGAAGTAAATTGTTTTGAAGCTGATTCTTGAGGATTTTCAGTTGTTTCTTCATTTCCATTTTTTTCATTTAAAAATTCATAAAAATAAACCATATAATTATTAAAATACCAAAATGACATTTCATCAATATTTCTTTGATTATTTGAACTATTCATTGATATTAATGCACATGTTTTACCATATGATTCAAGATTTATTATTGAACTTGTGTAAATATAAGTTAATAAATCAATCTGAGGATAAAAATAACTGAAATTTAATTTTGTATGGAAATTATCAATCGAAATATCCTGTAGTATCTTCTTTGCTGACAAACATACTTTTCCAACCTCCTGGAAATCGAATTTGAGTCTCCTCCAATGACCCACAAATAGGACAAACAGTTTCAATATAATCTAAATTATCTAATTTTAATTTATTTATTATTTCAAGATATGCTTTAAATCTTAAATCATCTTCTTGAAGTTTTTTAAATTTTTGAATCAATTCTTTAACAGATTCATTTCCTCTTTCGTATAAATATGGTGCTACAAGTAAAAATTGTTTATCATAAACTATTTTATCTTCTTTATTTTCTCTGTCATTTTGACTATTGCGATAAACATTAACCACATATTTAAAAATTCTACCACTTATTTCAATTGTTGGAATTAAAAATTCAATAGGTTCTTCAACCTTTGGCATTTTTAATGAAAATTTTCTGCCATCAAAAGAATTTATCAAATTTTTATTTAATTCTTTAAACAATAATTTGAAAGCATTTAATTCAATTCCAATTTGTTCTTTATGTATTGAACAAATAGTATCATATGTTATTGGACTTCCTGGAAGATAAAACTCTCTTAATAATAATAGAAAGAAAGTTCTATGAGCATCATTAATTTGACCTGATGAAATTTGATTATTTGTTTCAGAATCAAAAATAACGAAACATTTACGAATTAAATCTTCTATTGCGGCAACAATAGCTGGTTTATCATTTTCGTCTATTGTTGAAAAATTAGCAACTTCTTTTGATGTTGGACAACGATAAGCAAAATTCCAAGTTTCAGGATATAAAATACCTTCTTGTGGCATATCAATTCTTTCAAGAATTTTAAAACCATCAACAATATTTGCATTTACTTTTTGGACATTTTCTTTTGTCATTATTGAATCTAATGATTCATTATCAATTGTTGATTGTTTTGAATTATTTTCCAATTCACTTAAAGCTTTAAGTTCTTTTTCGTCATTATCTTTTTTATTCATTTTTATTATTTTTAAAGTATTGAAATAAATTATTTAATTTTTGTGGTTCATTATTTGAAATAGGATTATCTATTTTCTTATTTATGTTTTTATTAGATTCAATAAATTTTGATTTTAGATTTTCAGAAAGTCTATTTTGTTTTTTAGTTTTCAAATACATTCCAGGATAATTATTAACATCATAAATATTAACCCCTGATTTATCTAACATATTTAAAATCAAAATTGATTCATCTCTATAAGATTTTAATTCTATTTCATCTAAAATTGTTGAGTGTGAAACAGATTCAATATCTGTTTCACTCTCAACAATATCTTTATTTCTCTTAATAATCATTTTATACTAATCTTGGGTCATTAGTTACATCTGAAACATAATCAACATTAAATGTAACAGATAATTCAATCATTTCATGATTAGTATAATCAGCAGCTTGGTCATCAATATCGTTCATTGGAAAAACATGATGTCCCATACGTCTCCAATAAATAGTAGAATCTCTATTAAATTTTTCAACAACAATTGCAGCATCAGCATAATCTTTTTTTAAACTTTTTTCTCCTGTTAATGGATTAAATTTAAAGCGAGACCAAGCAACCATTTTATTATAAATAAATTGACGAGACTCATTATCTAAAAAATTAAAGAATTGTACTTCAACATCATAAAATGTTTCTTTTTCATTAGAATCATATCGAAATTTAGTTGTTTTATAACCTGCTTCAGTTACTCCTCCAGCTTTTTCAATAAATAAACCAGTTACAGATTTTATATATTCTCGAAGATCAGTATAATCTCCAAGTTTATCTTTTAATTTACCCATCAAAACAAAATGAGCATTAAAATTACTTGCTACTACTGGTTCGTATTTATTAACAGCCGCAGTTGAATTAGTAACATGTGGAAATGAAGTTGTTGCCATAATATTTTCTTTTTATATATTTAACTTTAGTTTAAAATAATAATTTATTTATTAAAATGAATTTTTGAATTTATTTGATTTATGTTGTTCAATAAGAACTTTTTCTGTTGAGGCCAATAAATTCATTGTTTTTGTGAAATAATTATTAATTACTTTTCTTAAACGTAAATTAAATTCAGTTTCAGCACCTTTTATAATATGTAACATATCAACAGCTGAATTAAGTCTAATTGGGTATGTGTAAATATCTACTTTTTTTGGATCAATAATAAAATTATTGAAAATTTGAGAATATTCACTACCTTCAAAACCTGATATTGGTTCTTGATTTTTATTTAAATTATCTTTACCAATAGCAATTTTTGATGATAAAGATGAACTTGAAATAGCTGAAAATAATGTTTTGGTTGCAGCAAGATAATCATTAAAACTATTGCGATTTATGTATTGGATAGAATATTGGTTTGATGATATATAGTTATGTATTAATAACATACAATCAAAAATCAATGTTTGAATATCGGGAATTAATTTTTTCAATACATCAATACTTCTATACATTGGATTAAGTTGATTTTGAGTTATGATTTGATTAATTAAATCCATTTCAAAATTATCTTCAATAGTATACACATTGTCAATATTTGTAAGTTCTAAAATTTCTTTATCAAGATATTCTGTAATTGCTGTATAAGCATTATCAAGATGATAACTATATCCCCAACTTTTATTATTTTTTGCTAAAATTTCTCTTAAACTTTCAAATAATCTTTTATTTTCAATTGCATTAATAACATTTACTTCTTTCGTATTTGTTTTTGAAACATTAATTTTTTTGAAATCAATATTTTCATTTTCAAATAAATCCTGAGTATTTTTACCAAAACCTATTGTATTTGCAACTTTTTTGAAATTATTATCTCTATCATTAAGTAATAGAATATAACAAATTATTTCAATAAGTGTTGGTGTATCAACTGCAATGCCACAATTAATTTCAATTGCTTTAAACATTTCATCAGTAATACGTGCACGTGATTCAATATCATTTGTTGGTTCAACAATTTTTTTCGATAATTTAACAATCGTTTCTTTAAAATTTGTTAAATTAAAAGTATTTGATGTTGGATTAATAAAATCAATAAAATTTTCATTAATTTTTTTTAAATCACCATTATTCGATATTGAAAAATTTTCATAGAGTTTATTAACTCTTTCTTTTGATAATCCAGTGGAATTGACCATCTCATTAATGAGATGGTCTTTTCCTGTTGAATTAATGTTTTTTATTTCTGAAAAATTTATCATATTCTTTTTTAATTAGTTAATTTTTAAATCAAACACAACTTTATCTAAAGCATCAACAGCAGTATATTCAATATGAACTAATTTAATTTTATTTTTAGCTATTTCAGGAGTATTATTTGCTGCATCACATTGAACAATAATATTAGGATAAACTGCTCCAGCAAGTACTAAATTTGTCATAAAATTAGTTGCTTCTGTTTCTGTTCTTAAATAATCTGCATAATTACCTTTTTTGAATGCTTCTGATTTTGAAAGGTTATATAATGATTCTTTAATAAAACAAAGTAATTCAGAATTATGTATTTGTTGTAAAGAAGTTTTAGCTTTTTGTCCAGTTAAATTCTGATAAATTGTATTTCCTCCACCAAAATTAATAATTGGATTATAACCAAATTTTTCACATGAAACACGATCATCATCATCAATAACTATTTCTAATTCACTAATTCCATCCAAATATCCAGTTGAATTAGCTAAAACATCAAATGGTAATGTTTTTGTATAAAATAGATTTGAAACTAATCCAGATACTGGACGAGTTACTGAACCAACAATATTTCCAGGACCAAAATAGAAACACATATATGCTCCTGTTATGAATTTAGATAATAAAATACTTGAATAAATTTTATTTCCACCTTCAGGAACATAATTCCAATCAAAACTTTCTTCAGGACTAACTTTAAATAATGGATTAGTTGAATTTTGTAAATCTTCAATAAATGGTTCATTTAAAATTGCACGAACAAATTTATTTCCATCATCTAAATCAACCATTAATTGTCCAAATTGATATTTATAATTAGGTTCAACAAATGATTTAAAACAATCAATAACATAACGTATTCCTGTTGTTGATTTAATTCCTTTTGTAATACCTAAACTATTAATAACATCAAGAATTTCTTTTTGTTTAGTTGCTGTTCCGTCAGTAAATTGAGTTAACCGTGGTTTATAACTAATTAATTCAAAAGGTTTTAAAATTCCAATTTTTGTGAATGAATTTTCTTTAACAACACTAAATACACCGAGAGTTTCAACATATTTAATTAAACCTGAACAAGTATATTTTACTTCAGTAAAAGTTGAAGTACCAATTACTTTTTTATTGTTTAATATATCAATATTTTTTATTACAACTAATTTATTGTCAATACTTTGAATAAAATCACCAATTCTTAAACCTTGTTCAAATGAACTTTTAAATGAATATTCATCAATTTTTTCACAACCATAAGTTATTAAATTTGCTGTTACTGGAACAACATTATCGGTTTCAGTAAGTAATGGATAAATTGCAACTGATTTAGTTAAAATTTGTGGTACAACGTGTGATAATAAATAATTTGAAGTTTCAATAATTTTTGTTTCTGTTCCTTCAAAAAATTCATATCCTTTCATATCTAATAAGAATTTATTATCTATTTCAAATAATGAATCATTAATATATGAAATTATTCCTGTTGACATATATTTTTGATTCATTAATGAATCAATAGATATATTGACAGTATTTTCTGATAATAAATTTGGTATTAATGAACCAGTAAATTTTTGTTGAAATCCTGATTCAGGAATTGCTATTAATTCATTAATACGTGTTAAATCAAGATTACCATTATTGTCAAACATTTGACCATAATATTGATTAACATTTGCTGTTACTCCAAATTTATTTGCAAAAACATATACATTTATGAAAGTATCTTTCAATAACATATTGAAATCAAGAGCAGGATATTCATCAATTTCTAAAATAGAATTAGCTAATGATTTTTCTCCTTCAGATGTTAATGTTAAAACATCAGCACTTGTTGCAATAGTTGCAATAATAGTTAAATCAGTATTTCCAATATTTCCAAAATTCAATAATTGATTTTTTTCTATACCGAACAAATTAACAATATTTTTAGCTTGTTGATTCCAAAAACCATTTGTATTAAATAATTTAGAATATTCTACAGTTGCTGAATCATGAACTGTTATGTTTGGATTAATTCCAAGAATACCAGTAGTATCTTCAGAAGTAAATAAACGTAAATTTACTACTGAAATTGGACCAACTTTCAAAGCTTCTAAACATGTCGATATGGAAAAATTTCCTCTTTTTTCTTGTAAACGTGTACCTCGACCAAATATTGAAACAAAACCAGCATTATCTCCTTTTGCAAATTTAAAAAGCATATTTGCTGGGCCTTTTTCAGTATTTATGAACAGTAATCTCATTTTAGATTCTGCTTCAATAGTAGCAACTTGTGAACTATCTGAAACTATGAAGAAAGTTCCTGCTGCTTTTGATAAAATTTGACTTAATTTGGCATCCATATTTTTATTTTTATTTATTAAATAATTTATTTTTCTAATTTAGCTGTTCTTTTTTCCAATATGTTTTTTAAAAATTGTTTACCATTATTGAATTGTGTTTCATTAATATCTTTTGTAATTAAATCATTTTCAATTTCATTATCTTCAATTTCTTGATTACATATAATTTCAGCTTTCATTTTTTTCATTGTTGCTGGAATTGATTTATAAACATTTTGAAGTTCTTTTATAAATTTTAAATGTTGATTAGCTAAATTATTATAGGTATTTATTATTGAATAATCTTCCGATTGTGTTGCATTTACTCTTGCGATAATATTATTCAACATTAATTTATTAATTGATGTTAATGATAATAAATCACTTAAATGTTGAACTTGAAATTTACCAACTTGTTTAAGATAATTTTTATGTTCTTCCGTTAAAGCAACATCATTAAAATCAATTACAAATTTAGTTATTTTGGTTACGAATTTTTGAGCTTCAAGTTGATGTTTTTGACCAATATTTTCAGCATCAATTTCTTTATATTCAGCTACAATATAATTGTTTGTATTTGCAATTGAATTTTCTTTATTTCCATCGTATGCTGTTAATTCTAATACTTCTGAAAAATCTTGATTTTCATCTTCAAAAATATCTTCACCTTCAACAGTTTCAATATTATCTTCTTCAGAATAAAAATTATTTTCAGTATTTATTATTTTTGTATTGTTTTCTTTTGATTCAATTTTATCCCAAGCTTCAGGATTATTGAATCCTTTTGGATTACTATTACCTTCCATATTATTATAAATTATATGTATGAATAAACATACGTTATTAAAATTCTTTCATTATTAATAAAGGATTAACATAATCTTTCATTATATTTTTATCATTTATGTTTAACCTAATATCATTTGAATAAAAATTTCCACCAAATAAATGAATATAACAAATTTCAAATTCCATATTATTTGCTTCATTAATTATATATATGTTTTGATAATCTATTAATTTTTCATTATTATTTAATCGGAAAATTTTTATTGAAAATTGTTTCATATTTAAATCATAATTTAAAACAATATTATATAATTCTTTTTGTATTAATGTATAATCAATTAATATTGTTTTATTTACTCGATTATCAATTAGTTCTAATTTATTTCTATTGCTTTTTAAAGTAAATATTGATAAATTTCCTGTTGAATTAAGTAAATCAAAAATTTCACCTACAAAATTATTCAAATAAACATAATTAAATGATAATTCAAAATTTTTTGAAACTTTTATCGATATTTTATTTTTTGTTGTATAATCTTTTAAAAAATATTGCATTGCAACAGTACGTTTATCAACTGTTGAATTATCATACATTGTTATTGGAAAATTTGAACTATCGGGATTAACAGATATGATTTTTAATCTATTATCATAAGAATCACGAATTTTTTCTGTTTCTTTTAATGAAATATAATGATTTGAATCGATTAATTTATTTGTGAAATTTTGTGTTACTTCCTTTTTTTCATCAATATTTTTTTCATCCAATTTTTCAACAGTAAGTAAAGTATTGCTTTCAAATTCATTTAATTCATTAAATATTTCTGATTTAATAGTATCATCAAATGTATCTATTGAATCAATAGCTAAATCAAAATCAGAATATCCTTCCATTGCTGTTTTTAAATCATCATTAATTGTAACACATTCATCTTCTTCAAATTTAGCCAAATATACTTCCCACCAACCAACTTTACCCATTAAACCACTTTTAGGTTGAGAAGAAGCAACTCTGAATAATTTATTAATAATTGGAAGATATAAATAATCTTTTTCAATTGGTATTTTAAATTCACCAAAAGCTTGTTCAAATTTATTTTTAACAATATGTATTACGAAATCATCTTGTAATGGCATATCCCAATCAGAATAAATAACTCTATCTTGTGGTAATTCATTATTTGGACTAAGAATGTGTAATTTTTTTATGTTTGTAACATTACGAAAAACATTATTTTTAAATGTATGTTCTATTTTTGATTCAATTGGTTCAGTTTTAAAATAAATACATGTATGACCATACATTTCAGAAATAGCATTTATTTGTTGTAACCAACGATTAATAGTTACTTGTTGATTATCATAAAAATTCCATCTTGGATATTGATTTATAACCTTATATAGTGTTTCAAATTTTATATCTATTTCTGATTTTAAATCATATATTATTGAATCATATGTTAATGAATCAATTTTAATTTCATGTAAATTCGAATTTACGTTTTTTTGTTGATTAAATGTCAATACTTTTTGTAAATCAGTTGATTCAATTTTTTTAAAATGTATTCCAATGTAAATAGGAATATTTATATTATCTGGATTAATAAAATCCTTTAAAAATTTAAAATCAGCAAAATTAATTTGATCATAACTATAACTATAAAAAATCTGATAAAAATTATCTTCATTTAATGAAGTAATTAATTTCAAATTTTCAATATCAAAAGTATCAATAGGTTTCTGAAGATACATAAAAGTATCTTCAGAAATATTAATTGCTGTGTTTTTTGTTGAATCAATACTTATTTCCATAATTAAATCAATATTTTAAATATATTAATAATACAATAAGCTGAAACCCATTCATCAGTATTTGCTGTTTTTATATTAACTCTAATATAATTGTCATTTCTTATTTCAATATGTGTTTTATAAAAATTAGTACTATTTTGTTCAAAAACAATATTATAATAATAACCTGAACTTGGTATTGCTATTAAGTTTTCTGGTATTACAAGTGATGATGAATATAATTTAATTCCAATTATTCCTTCACCAAATTTATCTATTATGATATTTTTAACATAACTTGAAGATTTTGTCAAATCATGTGACCAATCACCACCAGAACCACCACAATGTATTTGTGCTATTAATGTACTTGATGTTGTAAATAAGTTATCTGATTCTGTTTTACTATATGTATTTTTTAATCGAAATTTAATACTATTTATTGTTTTTATAATCCAATTAAATTGTAATCCGTTCAATATTTTCTTTTCACTATTTGCATAATTTTCTGGAACAATATTAACATATGTATCTGTTGATGAAAATGGTACTGATGAATCAAGAATAGCATCTTCACAAATTGAATATTCATCAACTCCTGTAGCAACTCTACCAAGATCATCAATAACTAATACAGCTTTAGTTGTATTTAATTTTGGTAATAAATGACCATAAACAAGAGCTTCTGAATTATCATCTTTACCAATACTAACAATATTTTCGTTATTTGAAGCTGAAAATATTTTTTGATCTATTGGTAATTGTGAACCTATTGATATTGAATTATTTAATGATATATCTGATATTGAAAAATCATTAAAATCATAAGTTGAAACAACAAGACCTGTATTATCAGTATATAATATTTTGTTTTTTATATAATTAAAGTATGTTTTACAATTTAAATTCAATGTTGATTGATTATTATAACCAATACTAACCATACTTTCTCCGCCAATTGCTGAAATTAATGCATTTGTACCAGAATAACATATATTTACATCACCATATGTTATAAGACAACCACTATTAATAATATCATTAACTAATCCATTAGTAAAATCATCTTTACTATAATAGTTTGTAAAATTAGTTTCAGTTAAATTAATTTTATCTGATAAACTATTGAATTTATTATAAATAAAATTTAAATAATTTGATGTCAATAATTTATTTGTTGTTACTCCACTTGGAAAACCATCAGATATTGATAAATCTAAATTAATTGTTGGTATATGTATTGTTTCAAGAGAATATGATTTAGAAATATTACCACTTGCATCTGTTATTAAAACATTACTTATAAATTTAGGTAATTGTATATTATATGAAATATTTCTTTGTATTGAACCAATTATTGTTGAACCTATTTCAATAGTATTTGCTGTTGTAAATTGATTTGTTCTAATATATTGATGTGAAATATTTCCACCTATTAATAAATTTCCATCAATAAGAAGTTCATCACCAAATTCAACACTTTTAGAATATTTTAATCTTACTTTATTTATCAATAACTCTGAAAAATCATCAATTAAATTACCTGAATCAGATTTTATAACAACATTACTATCAGCATCTTTATAAATACTACCAAAAGCTTTAAGATTTGGATTATTTTTTAAACCAAATAAAATACAATTATTTGCTGTATCTTGTAAAAAAACAGCTGTTGGTATATTATTTGTTCCAGGAGCGTAATTACTTGTTAAATAATTAGTATTTGGGTCAATAGTTCCTTCAAGTAAATTAAAATATTGTCTTATTGAACCAAAAACTATTGTTCCATTAATTGTTTCAGGAAATTCAACTTCTGTAAATCCCCAATATTTATGGTCATTCAATAAATTTCCATTTATTGTTCCATTCAAATATGGTTCATAAATCGATGTTGGTGTGTTTATTATTGGCAAATTTGAATTTAATGGTAAATTTGTCAAATAACTTGAATATGTAGTGAATGTATTTGTTGTATTTATTATTGGATTTTGTGCAAGTTGTGCTGTTACTAATTCTTGTACTTTATTTTCAATTGATGAAAGTAAATTAATTTGATTATTAAAAGCTATTTTAGTATCTATGAATAAATTAGATAAATCATTATAACTTATCATCATTGAATTAGTTAAAACAATAATATCATTTTTTACTAATTCATTAACTTCAAGAGCTAATAATAATTTTTGTTTATCAACAAAATCAGATAATTTTGAATTAATAAAATTTAAATTAATTTGAGAAGCTATTGTTATTTGTGTTGGAAATTGTTCATTAAATTTTAAGAAAGAAATAAATAAAAATTGTGATCCTCTTAAACCTATTGGACCAATACCACCTATCATTGTTCTTCCAGGTATACCTTTATACAATGGTGAATTTTGTAATACAGCAAAATTTCTATTAATATCAATAGTGAATTGTTCTATATTATTATATGTAATTTTTACTAATGTTTCCATTTTATCTAATTATTTTCGTTTAAAAATAAATGTTAATTTATTGAAATCCTGTATATATATTGTTGTATCTTTAAAATATATTAGAGTTGAAATTTTATTATCAATAGTATATAATAATTTTTGTCCATATTCATTTATTACTGAATCAAGATTATAAAAATTTAATAATAAATAATTACAATAACTTTCCAATATATATTCATTTATGTTTTTATTAAATATTTCAATATAATTTGAATTTAAATCTGTTATTATTAAATCATCAATATTCAATGTGGAAATAATTAATTTTTTATAATCAATTTGTGATTCGAAAGGAATTGTAATAACAATATTTTCTTCTTTACAAAATAATGATGAAACTAAATTACCTTGAACTTCTTTCCATATTCCTGTTGCTGAAATTCCTAATCCACCAAAATTTTTATCATAAATATTGAATAATGAATTGAATTTTTTTAAATTATTTAATTGAAATTCTATTTCATTATTAAATAATTCCATATATGGTAAATAAGCTGTTCTGAATCTATTTATCATAACTATTTTATTGTTATTTTGAAGATTCCAAACAACAATATTTCTATCAATATCATTTATTTTTAAATTAATAAATTCATCGGAATTATTAACAGGTAAAAAATTTATTGTTGAATAATCTATTAAATTAATAATCATTAATTTATTGATATATTTTTTTATTAATTCTTTTGAAGCATTTTTAAATTTTAAATCTGTTTTAAATAATGATTGTATTATATTCCATAATTGATTCCTATTAAATAATGATATTTTTGAATGTGATATTATTTTATCTGATTCATTTATTATTGTTGAATATGTTTCATCATTATCGAAAGTTAAAATTATTTCATCATCAGTCAAATTTAAAATATTATCTGAAAAAGTAAAAACTTTTTTATTAATTGTTTTTTCACCTAATGTATTTTGTGTTATTGTTTTTTCAATTGAAAAATAATAATCCTTTATCGATATTTCGGTATTTGGTAAAATTAAATCATAAATATTAGAATCATTTAATATAGTTGTTTTTTTAATATAATCAAATATATTATTTACTGAACTATTATCAATTATTAAAGAATTTTTATCAACATCAATAAATACTATTTTATTCAATACATTATCAAATCTTTGTAATTTTATTATATCTGTATCAAAAAACTTAATATATATATTTTCACACCATAAATATTTTTCCTTTACATCAACAATATTACTTAATCTAACACTCATTGAACAATATGTATATTCAATATTATTATAAACTATTTTTGAATATACGTAAAAATTTCCTTCAACTCCTGTTGTGAATAAAACATTGAAATCATTTATATTATTTTCAGAAAAATTATTTAATCTTAATGCAATATATTCATTTGTTAATGTTTTATATTTCCAATCATAAACAGGTGTTGATTCAAATAATATTGGTTGTTCATTTATTTCAAAATCAATACATAATTTTATTGAACTTGTAACAAAATCAGTAACATATTCTGATGTTGAATTAAATGAATTATTTATTGAATAAAATAAACTTAAATCCAATAATGGTTCAGAATTATTTCCTCCTCTTAATAAATCATTAAAATCCAAATATTTGTTAATTGATAAATAAATTGTTTTATTTTCGTTATTTACATCAAATTTATAATTAACATTAATATCGGATTGTTTATTAAAATTCAAATAAGTTGCAAATTGAAAATCAACATATTTTATAGGTAATTGATACTTAACACCTAAAAATATTGTTTCACAATATTCTTCAGTAATTTTTATTAATGTTGATGTTATTTTTGGTTCAATAGTAAAATATCTTAATTCCCTTATATCTGATTTTAAATAATCAGGACAAATACCTTTTATTAAAAACCAATTAAATCGTAATGAATCATTATTTAATTTGTTTGTATCAATATTACCATTTTGAACATAAAATTTTTTATCAATATTTAAAATATTTGGAGTTAAATAAGTTGTTTGTCCAATAGAAGCAAATAACATATTCATACAAATATCATTATTATAATCAATATCTTGTATAACAATATTTGAATCATCAATTTCAATTTTATTATCATTAATATATTGAAAAGATGAAATTTCTTTATTTATATTAAATAAATTTATTGAATCTTTTACTAATTGATTATTATTACTATCGAATTTTATTGATAATTCATCAACATATTTTTGTTGATCAAATGGTAAATAAGAAGTTAATGTTGAATTATAATTCAATAATGATATTGGATTTAATTCAATCAATTTTTCATATTTATCCTGATATATAATACACTCAGATAATTTTGTTATATTTGATTTTGTATCAAGTCTAATTATTGTTTTATCATCAAATTTAAATTTTTCAATTATATTGTATTGTTTATTTTCAATTTTTATTTGAGTTATATTATTCAATAAATTAGGTTTACCACATAACCAAACATCATTTGAATTTATTCCACGAAATTTATTGAAATTATCATCAATTAAAAATCTATCAATATTTTTATATTGAATAGGTAATTCAATTGTATATAATTCACATAAAATATCATGTAAATTCATAATTATTTTAATAATACATGATTTATCAGATAATTCTATCACACTAAATATGAAATTATTTTTTGATTCTTTTGTTGCTGATTTACAAATGTTTTTAAATGTTTGATATAATGATTCATTAATTATATCAGTATTTTTTATAACATATTGAAAAATAATATCATTATTTGGATGTTTTATTGTTATTTTATCATTAATTGATATATTTGATGTTGAAAATCTTATTTGTGGTAATTGTTCATTAATTTCCTGTATTGATCCATTATCAATAACATCCAAATATTTGTTTAAAATAAATTCATCTGTCGATACTTGTTGTTTCCAAATAATTGTATTTTTATAATCTTGTAATTTAATATTATAATTTTTTATATCTGAAATTTTATTGAAATTTATTTCATTACTGTTTGATAAGTAACCATAAAAATTATTGAAAATTTGATATTCATTTGAATATTCGAATTCAAATTCAATATTAATAAATTTTGGAAAAAACATTTGTTGTTTAACAAATGTGTTCAATATATTATTATTTAAAACTTCAAAATATGGTTGATTAGTTTGTGAATTATTTAAATCAAAAGTATGTTTTAATTCAATATCGTTTTTTATTGAATAACCAAAAATAGATATATTTGATTCATCAAAATTAAAATATATTGGATAATCAAAATGCTTTTCTGATATTATTTCATTAAAAATATTTGTTAATCCTATTTTATCTAAATCAATTATTTGTTGAATTTTACCATATTTATATAAATTATCAATATTTGTTATTGTTTCATTTACGACACGACTTAAAACAAAATATTTTGGTAAATTATTATTAATTGAACCTAAATATAATGGTATATGATAATATTTTTTTGTTGATTTTTGAAAAGCACCATATTTCAATATTGAATTATCTACAATTGTTGTTTGTATTTTTAAAAATTTTGATACTTGAGATAAAAAATTTCTTGATTTATCAATTATTACTTTTCTTCCAGTATAATCATCAAGATATAAATTACCATCAAGACAAACAACTATTTTATATTGTCCAGATATTTTAATAGGTGCTATATTTAAAGCTCCAGTACATGTTTCAAAAATATTTGTTCCAAATATATTTGCTTGGTTATCATATTTTTTAATACTCATAATTTTTAATTAAGTAATGATTGTGATTCACCTGTGAAATTATTTGTTATTGAAGTTATATTTAATGAGTCAACTGTTTTTATTTTTGATTTTAATTTAGAAGTAACATTAATATCGAATTTAAATGCTTGATTATTTATTAATAAGTCAATACCAATTTTTTTACTATATTCCAATATTGTTGTTGTATCAAATAATTTAACACCATTTATAACACCTAATCTATCAATCATACGATATTCATATACAAAAGGAATTAAAATTTCTGATTCTTTTGGTATAATTAATACTGATGATGTTGAATCACCAACAACTTGAATTGTTGACATTTTATTTATAATAGGATATAAAAAAGCTCCACATGTATTTTTACCTATTGCATAAAAATCATTATCATCAAATCCAACAATTTCTGAATTTGCTGTTTGATATTGTTGTGCTTTAATTATATCAGTATAATTTTTTAACCTTTCAAATTCAGCAATTATTTTTGATGTATCATTTGAATCATATAAAGGATGTTCTTTTGTAAAAGCAACAAAATCATTTGAATAATTTTCAACTAAACCACAAATATTTACTACAGAATTTTGATTAAAATAAACAATATTTTTTAATGAATCAACAACGTTTTCAATTTTATCTGTATCATTTGGATATGTTTTTGAATCAATACCTTTTTCTTTAATTAATTTAAAAATATCCGATATTTGATTTGTAACATCAATATTTCTAAAATATAATATCTGTTTAATTTCTTGATTTAATGAATATTCAGTTGAATTTGGATTTTTAATTGGCACATTATAATATAATGGTGCTGTTTCTGAACTAAAATTTTGTTGTCCTGGAATTAATGATTTTATTTCTATTGGTACTAAATTATCATTGGTTATTTTTATATAACCTTTTTTACGTATAATTGAACCCCAAGTATTATTATCCAAAATATTAATTGTGTCTGTATAATTACCAGCAAATAATTCCATTGTTGAATTATTTGTCACATTAAATGATTCACTATTAAAATCAACTAATTTTATTGTAACATTTGAAATTTCATTATTTTTTAAATCATTAATTTGTTTAAAAATATTTGAAATAACAATATCCATTGAAATATTTTTTTGTTCAGGAGTATATTGTCCAGAAGCTATATCTTTTGCTGAATGTAAATATGTTTTTTCAGCTTCTGTTATTGTTCCTGAAATATGTGTTAATAAACCATATGATTGTAAAATATTATCAAATTCAGCTTTATTTAAATCAATATTATTTTGATTTATTGTTGCTGAAATATTTGAATTTTTTAATTCAATAGGAAAATTAATCCTTATTATTTCTGACCATTCTGATTTTATTGGTGAAATAGGATAACCTGCTTCACTTATTGCTCGAATTTTAATTTCAACTGATTCATTTTCATTTATTGTTATTGCTAATTGATTTATGTTTATTATATCAACACTATCTGTTGGTTTAATATCCCAAATTAATTTATTATTAATATCAATTATTTTATCCAATACTTGTGTTTGTAAATCATTCCAAGATGAAAAAACTACTGATACTGATTTACCTTCATTTGTTATCATATTATATGATGTATTTTCAATAGTATCAATATTACTTGATAAATATCGATAATTAACTTCATATTTTATGATATTTTGTGGTTGAGTTAATGGAGAATAAATTGGATTTTGAATATCCCAAAAACCTATGATTTTATATTTCGGAACAATATTTTTTAAACCGTCTTTTATTGCTGTTGAATCAATATCTTGTGTTATATTTAATAAATTTGTTTTTAATGTATTTATGCTTTGTTTTAATGTGCTTATTTCAGAAATTTTATAATTTTTTTCAACAACAGATGAATATATTTGTGAATCAATTTCAGTTTGATATTTATTTATTTGTGTTTGTTTAAAACTAATGTCGTTTAAAATTACTTGTTTAGATTGATTTAAAACAGATATATCTGATAATGCTTTTGTATCATTTAAATGTTTATTTATTTGAATTACTTTAAAATTAATTGTATTCAATATTGGTTTATTTGGAATTATACCTAAATTAACTGGTATTGATGTTTCATTCATTAAAGCTAATAAATATTCTGAAAAATTCGTAACATAAGTGGAAAAGAATTCATCTAAAGTATATGTTTTATTATCATAAATTATTTTATAATCAGTAGTATTTATTTTAATACCAATAGATGGAAAAGATATGTTTTTAATATTTTCTGTTGATAAAAATACTATTATATTTTGAGCAGGTTTAACAGGTATTCCAACAATATTTGCACTTTCAACAATAGTTTCATTAAAATATAAATTATCAATGCCTGTTGTTAATAATTCACTACCTGAAATACGTGTTAAAGTAACTGATTTTAAAACTTTATCAATTTGAGTTATTATATATTTTGATGAACCTGATTTTGAAACAAGAATATCATTTATTTTTAAATCAATTGAATTACCTATTGTATTAATTCCAGTATATTTTATATCATTTAATAAAATACTATAAATATTTGCTGATATATTTATAATATGTTCAATCGTAAATTTACCAAAATATTTGATTTGATTTTTTTCAAGTTTTAAACTACGATTAACTTCCTTATATGAAATTATTCCTAATTGATTCAAATATTCAATATCAAGTATTGTTGGATTAATACCAATACTTTCCCATCCTTCAGAAATTTCAAATATTTTGCAATAAATATCTGATTTTAATTTTGAATCAATTGTTATTGGTATTTTAACATTTGGAAAAATTAAATCATCAACATGAGAAATCATATCTGTAACACATGTGTCACCAATAATAAAATTTTCCAAATATTCTGCATTTATGAAAGAAGTTTTTGTTTGTTGCGAAATACTTCCATCACTTTCCAAAGTATATGATAAATTATCAGCATTTGTTAATGATTTAAAATTAGCATCAATTCTCGATAATTCTTGTTGTAATTGTTGAAATGAATTTATTTGTATTTGTTTAACAGTTCCATCCTGATTTTTTATCGGAACAAATATATTACTACTTGAATTTGCTGATGTTGCTTGTTGAAAACCATTTAATAAATTATATATGTTTTCAAATAAAATTTCCATTTTACCGAACAATACTTCTGTTGAACTTTGCATATGATGATTTGTTTATTATTTTTATTTTAACATTAGACAAGTATTTTTATAATCAATTAATTCAGTAAATCCAAATTTATTGTAAAATAATTTTAAAAAAAATATTGAAATTGATAATTCAAGTGGACAAGCAATTAAAACAAATTGATTATATTTAGGTAATTTTTTAAAACAATATTTTAAATATTCATTCATTAATTTATTTGCAATACCTTTTTTTCTCCAATTTTTATCTACATAAACTTCTTCAATATATAGATATTTATCTTCTATAAAAATATTGTTATATTCTTCTTCAGATAAATCATTTTCAAAATATCTATAACCTCTTTCAATTTCTGAAAAATTAATATGAGCTATATCTAATCCATTATGAATTAATTCAAAAGTAATAGTATCATTATTTCGTGTTGCAGGAGTTATTTTATATTCCATATTAACGTTGCATTATAATATCACCAATTCCACCACTATTTTTCAATATATCTTCAACTTTTTCAACATCTTCAAGATTATTACATATTTCATCAGCATTCAAATTTACTCCACCAGGAAGTTCAATTGTATGTCCAGCAATTATTCTTTTTAACTCTTGTTTACATCTTCCAACAACATGACGATTATATAAATCATCCATATATAATAATTGAAGATCAACATTAACTAAACATTCTAACATCAAACTATTAATAGAACTTAATGTTTTATGAATATTTAATTTATGAGCTAAATTATTGTAATTAAATGGTACAGATGTACCTAAAATTGAATCATATGCTTGATTTTCAATCATTCTACAAACAGCTTCTTCAATATATAATGAATTATTTATACCTGCAATTGTACTACCATATGGTGCTGTCATTTGTAATAATTGAATATTTCCAAGTAATTCTTGCGATGTTGGCATTGAAACAGCATCACATTCATGACATTCCCATACAACATTAACATAACTTGGTAAAGTAACTGTAAAATCACTTAATCCTGAACCATTTTGTGTTATTCCATTATTATTTGTAAAATCAAGAATGTCAGTTTTTCTTAATAAATAAAATGTTTTATGTGTTGCCTTATAATAATGTCTATAAAAATATCTTGCTGATTGTTTAATTATAGATATAATTAATTTTTCAGGAACATTATATGGTATTTGACCAAATCCTGTTATTTGATCTGATACTGAATTAATAAATTCTCTATCAGCTTCAACTAATGATAATTCTTTATTTACACTTATTGCCATTTTTATTTATGTTTTTATTTATATATATACTTGAAAAGGATTGAAGAAATTTCTCTCAACAATCCCAAATAATTAAATATGTTTTATTATTTAACTTCTATTTTTTTATTAATTTCTTCAAAAACTTTATCTGCTATTGATTCTCTTTTTAAAATTAATTTACTTATAATTGTTGAACCTATTAAACCCATAATAATACCAACAACATATAAAACCGGTTGTGATGTATTAAAAGCTAAACAAACAAACATTCCTAAAATTATTGAAATTGTTGTATATAAAAATTGTTGTAAATACCATTTAAATGTTTGTAATATTCTTTTTGGTGATAACCAATCAATAACTAATGTTAATACAAATACAAATGAGCCTAAAACATAAACCATTACAGTTGTGAAACTAAAAATCAGTTTAAAATTTATTAATATTGTTTCCATTATTGTTAATTTAAAGTTGACATAAAATTAGATAAATATCTTTTTGCTATAAAAATACAAACATATATCGATAATAATAAAAAATTAAAATATGATATTGAAAAAACTACAATTAATAATAATAATAAACCAATAATAATTCCAAATATTTCAATAAATGTAAATAAAAATAAATTTTCTGATAAATAATTTTTAGTTATTTTAAAAACAAATTTATTAAATTTATATTCATCTAATTTACAAATATATGTTTTATTTTCATTTAAATGTGATTCTTTCAAATATTTCAAATAACCTAAACTTAATTTATTTGATTTATACATTTCAAACATTATATACAAATTAATCAATATTGAAATATAATAAAAATTTTCAGGTATATAATCATGCAAAATATAATGAAAAGTATGTAATTGTAATATTCCCAAAAATATTAATTTTGTTAATAAAATAATCAATACTTTTGGTACTATTAAAGTATGTTCTTTAAATTCGCCAACAACATAAATAATAGATGCAATATTATATAATGTGAATAAAGTTGGTACAATTATTGCTGTGACATAATAAAAGAGTTCCTTTTCCATAAAATTAAATTAATAAATGGTTATTTTATATTATAATAAATTATTACTTATCTATAATTGTTGTATCTTTTAATTCTTCTGATAGATCAATTCCAGAAAGTTTTTTAACAATTTTGGTAACAATATTGTTGAAATTATTTCCAATAACTAAAAACATTTTGGCAATATGTTCAGATAATGTTGTAACAACTAAACCTAAACAAAAAGCCATAATATTATTAAGTTCGGTAAAAAATAATACAATCATTGTAGATATTGTGAAAATTATCATTGTTGATAAATACAATATCTTTCCAATTTTTGTTAATTTAAACCCATTAGCTATTTTACGAAAGTATTGTAAAAAACCTATTATAAGTAAAATTAATGTAAATATGAAAAATTGATTTTTACGTTGTTCCATGTCCATAACTTTTTCCAATTTTTTAAAATAAATTCAATATAATATTAAATATTGAAATTATAATTATTTGTAAGTTGTAAGTGTAATAAATTTTCTAACTTTATGGATCATTTCATCAACTAAAGCAGATAAACTACAAAATTCAATATTTTTAATCAGTAATATTTTATTTTCCATTAATAATGCAAGTAATTCATTTAAAGCACTTATTGTTGTCTGAGAATAATTTAATTCAGGAATAAATTCACCTTGATTAAATTTTTTAAAAAATGTAAAACCTTCTTCAGCAAAATTATCTTGAAAATTTATAATACTATCCATAATTTCATCACATAATACATGTTCTGATTTTAATTTTGCATTCCAATGCAATTCACGAAATTTTGTTTTAAATCCTTCAAGATAACAAATTAATAATAAAAAATCTGATTTATTCATAGCATTGAATTATTTAATGTTTGTTAATTTATATATTAATTATATTTATTTTTAATTTTCATCAATTAAATCCCAATCTTCTGTATCAAGTGACCAAATTTTTGAATCAACAAATGTTATTTCTTCTGTTCTTGTTTGATTTTCTTCTGTTATTAATTTATCAGATATTGATATTAATTCTAATAAACCAATAGTAACCAATATTGTTAATCCTTCTTCATTTTTTGTTTTTCCAAAAACAATATAATCAAAAACATTTGTTTCACAAAAATTTATTTCTTCTTTTAAAATTGATGAATTTATCATTTCAGAAACATAATCTGTTATATCTATTTCTATAACTTTAATAAAAAATTCTAATTTATTTTTAGATGTTATTTTTAAGGATTTTAATGATTTATATTCAACCATTCCTGTATTAATTGCATTAATTATGAATTTTAATGACTTATCTGAAAAAATTTTTTCCATATTATTTATTTTTAATTATTTTTGAATAACCATTTAACATTAATGAAAAACTATCTACTAAATCATTAATTAAATGTACTGAATTTTCATCAGTAGATGGTAATAAAATATTACCATTATAATTATTGAAAAAACATTTAACCATTAATGTTTTATCAGCTTTTCCATTTTGAGTAAAAAATAATTTATTTGAACTTGGTGTTGGTGTATATAATTTGAATTTAATTTTTAATTCTAAACAAAGACGAATAGATATTTCTCTAACATATCCTTGTAAAGTTATTAAACCACCAACAGTTTTTAATTGACTTGAACCTGAAAATGTTGGCATAATATAATTTTCAATTGAAAAAATAACTTCATCAGGATTAAATTTATTTAATGAATCAGAAATAATTATTCCAATTTTTTTACTACACATTAATGCTTTAATAGTTGATTCACATTGTTGAATATTATTTTTATCCGACATATCAATAATTAAATCTTTTATTTGTAAATTTGCTGGTAATCTATATGTAAGTATATTTACGTTTTTTATTTGTTGTGGTGTATATTTTTTTGATGTTTTATTTGAATTTTCATCAAAAATAACTTTATGAAATTGTATTGTTTTACCAACATAATCTTCTAAATATGCAATTGTTATGCCTGTTGAACTAAATGAAAGATCAAGTCCAATTATTAATGATTTAATCATTTTATTATTATATAGTTATTATTAATTATTCATCAATTAATTCAACTGTTTGTCCAGCAAGTTCATGTGTACAATCAGTTAAAAATTCTATTTTTCCGTCAGTTATATATGAATGACAAATCATTTTTTTACGTGTTTCTTCAATTGGTTGTTTTGTTTCTTCATTCCATTTACAATATATCCATTCAACTTTTATTGATGGAGAAAAAGTTGGTTTTTCAAAATTTCCATTAAAAGACCATGTTGGCCCTGTATATCCTTCTTTTTTTATCCAAACACCATGATGACATTTACAACCAGGACAATAAAAAGAATAATCAGAAACACCAATACGTAAATCAGAATTTATTATTAATTTCATATCAATAAATTATTTTATTAAAACTTGAAAATAATGATTTTTTAAATATATTATAATTTATTGAATCTATTATAAAATCACATGAAATATCATAACATATATTATCATCAATTCGATATTTTAATGTTAAATCAGTTGTTTCAAATAAAATATCATTTGTAAATGAATTTATTATTTTCCAATTAATATCTTGTTCATTAATAACATATTTATTATCTAATTCACATACAAAAATATCACCTAATTTAAGATTATAACAAGCATCAGGATTTTCATCAGAAATTTTTATTAAACGTGGAAAAATTGATTTAACAACAGGAAAAGTTATAGATGAAGCAGGAATTGTTTCTGAATTAGAAATAATATCATAAACATTTGTTTCATCAAAATCATATGAACAAACAGCTCCAATATTTCCATTAAAATCAGTACCAATTAAGTCTCCATTACTATAATGAATAACAGCTAAATTTTCAGTTGTATATATTTTACCCAATATATTTGTTGTACCATAAATATTTCCATCAATATCTGTAACTGTATCTCCTTCAACCCATGAACTTGAATCTTTCATCACTAATCTTACTGAACTTGCACTTTTAACATATTCTGAAAGTACTAAACCATTAGAATTCATCTTATTTGATAAGTTATAAACTCTACCACATGGATATGATTCACCATTAACATTTATGTATGTTAAATTAGGATTACTAAGACCTGTATTTATTCCATCTCTAATCCAAAAATTACAAGCTGTTTTAATACCGAAAAATCCTGTTGGATATACTGGTATTCCATTTATATCAAGTATATAATCATTTTTAAAATGCCCTCCAGGTAATAAATTAAGTGAATATTTACTATTTCCTGGATTATCTGTATATGTCCAATGTTCTGTTCCAACTTCTCTTAAAGCACATCCATCTTCTGGAATTGTTGTAACTAATAACCAAATATTGGCAATATCCCAACCAATAGGAGCTATGTCTCTTATATCATCAATAGCAAACCAATTATATAATCTACCATATTTTGATACTTTTTTATCTATTCCAATTGATTGTTCAGGAATTTCAATTGTTTTAATATATCCTGTTAATGATTTATACGTATTGAAAATAGGAAATAATTCTGATTTTATTTCGAATAATGGAAAATCATAATTAACAGGAATTTTATTTTCAAATGATTCAATAGTTGTGTTTAATATATCATAAATACTTTGAAAACTATTATCTAATTTATTAACTAAAACAAAATCAAATGTTAATTTATTTAAATCAATACCAACTTCAGTTGTTGTTATGAAGTAATATGGAGTTTTAAAATCCTGTAATATATTGTTTTCATCTCTATCGTAAATATCTAATAACATTATATAAAGACAATCAAATATTTTATTATAATTTGATATTTCTGAATAATTTATTATTATATATTCATTTATATTTGGATCAAAAATTCTTAATTTTAATTCATAATTATCATCATATTTAAAACATAAAATTGATAACCAATTATCTGTTAATTCTAATGGTATTTTTTCTGAAATATCATCTAATATTAAATTATCATTTAAACTTGGTAAAACATATGTTTTATTATCTGTTAACCATTTTAAAATTTGTTGATTATTTGAATCAACATTAAAATATTGTGATAAATCGTTTGGAATTAATTCAATTGGTAAAACATAATTTGTTAAAACATTTGTAATAACTTTATCAATAACGATTTCATAAACATTTGATTCATCATTATTATATGAACAAACTGCGCCTATTGTTCCATTAAAATCTGAAAGTATTAATGAACCATCATTATAATGTAATGTTGCTGCGTTTTCTTGTGACCATACTTGTGTTCCAATTGTTACAGCATGATAAATATTTCCATCAATATCTGTGAAATTTCCATCATTTATTGAATTATTTTTTATATAACGAACAGGACTTCCAAATGAAGGGTTATAACTGGTAAATGACACTTTATTATTATAAGATCTTATAGCAAAAGCACTTCCCATATCATCAGAAACTAAGTAATTACAAGTGTCTTTGATATTGGTGAAGGATCCATTATAAACACCTGCACCAACTGCATTAAAATTAGTATTATTAGTTACTAAATCAATATAATCACTGGTATTCCAATATTCAATTCCTATGGTTTTTATTTTTTCACCTCCATTTACATCAGATCCTGTAAAAGTATAGTCACCACTTATGAATATTGTTAGGTTTATCCAATCTTGTATTGAAGGAATATGCCATCCTTCAGGAGCAATACATCTTGGATCAGTTGCAGCATACCAATTATACAATCTACCGTATTTGCTTTTTTTAATTTCTATTTCATTTATTTTTTTAACTCCTGTCATAAATGATGGAGAATCAATTATATCTAAATCATTTAATGAATCTTGTATTTTAAAACTTGTAAATGATTCAATATCAATTCTTTGAATATCAATATTTACATTGAAATCATAAAAATATTTTTCAATATTATTATAACAATCTGTTACTTTAATAGAAATTAAATATTCAGATGTTTTTTTAAGTACAATAACTTTAGATAACAATGTTTGTATGAATATTTTATCGTATATTAATATGTTTTGTGAATCTAATTTATCTATTATTTCAATTTCAATATAAGTATTTGGTGAATTTATATCTATGTGTAAAATATTTCCAAATAATTTTTCAACTTTAGTTATATCTATATCTGTTGGTATAACATCATCAAATATTTCATAATCAATGTTATATGTATTTGTATTTATTTTTGAATTTAAATCTTCCAAATATGATTTAACTTCTGTTTTAAATAAATTATTTGTATTTTGAATACAATTAGAAATAATCTTTGAATAATTTATTGAATCAACATAATTTAAAATATCTATTTTTATATTTTTCCTAAAACCATACACATCATTTTCAAAAATCATATTCATGTTTGAAGTAATACTTTGTTCATATGGTATATTACTTGAATAAGTTAAACCAAAAAATGTTATATCTTGTTCATCTGATGTGAAATATGTGTTTGCTAATGAAATAGCATATAATAAATGATTTTTAAAACTATCTAAAGCATCTATTTTTGTTTTTCTTATTGGTAAATTATTTGAATCATATTTTACTTCTGATTCCCAATTATCATATAATACATGATAATTTCCTGTTTTTATATCAGTTTCTTTGTTAGGATTTATATTTAATGTATTTGTTGGACGATTTAAAAATTCTTCATATATTGATAAATTTGAATCGTTAAATCCAATAAATTCAAGAAAAGTTTCTATTGATTTTTTTGTTCCTTTATGTTTTAATATATATTTAAAATCAAGAAGCAATCTTTTAATTAATTCTGATTTATTAAATTCATCTGGAATTGCTTTTTCTAATTCAGCAAAATTTGGTAAATGATTATTATAAAGTAAATCTTTATAATGTTCATTTGTTTCATCAATTATATTATCTAAATTTAAAGTAATATTATAAATTGAAATAATATTATCCATTGTTATTTCAATTTCAATAGATGTTTTATTTATTGGCAAATATAAAGTATATCCAAAATTATCTATCAAAGTTTCACCATTTAATGCTTCTTCAGTAGATAATATATTGTTTATTTTTTTTACAGAATAAAGTACACCTATTCCTGATAAAATTCTAACAGAAATATTTTTATATGAATAAAAATAAAAACAATTAGTTTTTGAAATTAATTTTTTTGTAATAATTTGTTTATCAATATTATATAAAATAATTGGAAAATCCATAGTTTTAGTTTTATTCGATGAATACTTTTTCAGATTTTATTGTTTTAGCTGAATCTTTAATACTTGTATTTTTTGCATTTAATGTTTGTTCATCAACTGTTAAAAATGGTAATAAAGCTGCCTTTATTGGTGCTGTAAAAGGTGTGATACAGGCTTTTGATATTAAATTAAATAATTTAAACATTTCAGATATTACGTTTCCTTGATGAATAAGCATTTCTTCAAGTTGATTAACTGTTTTATTTCCAAGTGGTGTTGGTTCTAAATTTTTATTTCCAAGATCTATTCGTGAATCAGTCATAACAATACTATTTGCACCAACAAAATATGATAATTTATCTAATTCAACTTGAATTTTTCCATCACCATTAATAAATTCAATGCCTTTTGATTTAGTATATGTTAATTGAATATTTTGATCATCTATTGTACGTTTAAATATTTCAAGATAATTAGCATAATCAGAATCAGTTAATTTTAAATCTTTTAAATCAGTTTTAGAACCATAAAATCCTGTTGAAAAATTATTTTCAAAAATAATAATAGAAACAACATCATTTTTAATTGGTAAATAATTTTGACCATACCAAGGAAAATACCAAGGTAAATCTTCTATTTTTATTTCATCTGTTAATCCATCAATACTAACCCTAATTCTATTGATTTTTAAATCATCTAAAACATCAACAACTTTTCCAAAAAATATTTGAATATCTCCTATCATTATTTGAATATTTTTATTTATTTTTATTTAAAATCCTATTCTTGTATATATATTGGATTTAATAAGTTGTGTTGTTTTTATTGAATTTTGTGTATTATTTGATGAAACTGTTGTTGAATTATTTTCAATTTTTTGTTCATTATTAATTAATTCAATATTTGATGGTGTTTTTACTAAATATTTATTATATACATCAACAAAATTTTCTGAAAAATTATTCATAACAATATTGTTAATATTACTTACAAAACCATTAATATATTTATCTTCCATATATGTTATACCTAAATCAATTGTATTCTTGGTCATTTTAGCTAATGTTGCTGGATCTGTAATAGTTTCAATTGCTGAACCTATTGCACTATTTGGACCAAAAAAATTATTTGTATATTCTGCTGGTTTTGTTTTTAAATCATTTAATGTATCAATACCAACTTGTTTAAATGATTCACCAGTATTTTGAAAATAATCTGAAAATTTTGCTTTTGTTTTTTCAGAAGCTGTCATATAAGGTTCAGTATTATTACCAGCTAATGTCATTTCTTTATTTAATTCTGTTGGTGACATAATTGACATTCTTTTATTTTCAACAGCAGCAATTGCCAATAAACTAACAAAATCAAATTCACCAAATATATTATTAAAATTACCTTTATATGTTGCAAATCTAAAATTTAATGTCATTGAATTTTTTACTCCTTCATCTGACATTTCATTTGATAATGTTGCAAAGAAATTTTTTCCTGATTCTTCATTATTAATTGAAACACTTTTCAACATTATTAAATGATGATTAAAATCATATTTGTTTGCATTTTCAATAAAATATTTATCAGATAATTTTTTAATAGTTGGAAACATTTTTTTCTGATAATCGTCAGGATTTTTAACACTATTTGTTAACCCATTAAAAAATTGTGTTTCAATACTATCATAAATTGCTAAATTATAATAACCTGAATTAAAAATCAATATGTTTAAATCAAATTTACGTAAATTTGAAGGTATTACTTCAACACAACGAATATCATCAAACCATATATGTCTCCAAGTTGTTAATAAAGATTGACATAACATATCTGAAGTTTCACGAATATTTATTGTTATTTTAGCTTCATCAGTATACATATCACCTGTTTTATGATTAACTATTTCATCGATTCCTTCTATTTCTTGAATTAAAAAATCAAAACCTTTAATAAAAATTTTAAAAACAGCAATCCATTTAACTAACATATTATATCTTTCATTTTCACCTATTCTTTTTAAATAAGCTAATGCTGAATCTTTGTGTTTATATTCATCAGCAAATAAACCTGAAGTTTTATCATAATCAACCATTAATTTAAAATTTAAATTTAATGGATCTGAAAATTTTGACATATATGCTCTCATTTCTGAAGTAATTAAACTTTCAGAACTATCGTCAATAAAACCTGTTACTGATGTTACTTTTTTAGGTATTTTATATAATCCTCTACTATTTGTAGCCATAAATTAAAAATTTTCAATTATTTATAACAAAATATATATACTTATCAAGAAATAAATTTAATTCAATAATTTTTATTTCAAATATAAATAAAATAAAAATAAATCAATATGAATCTTCCAAATTTAAATGAATTAAAATCTGATCAAAGTACTTATATTGCTTTTAGTAAAGCTTTAGTTGATTTTGACAAAGCAATTGCAATAGGAAATCCATGTTATTTCACAAAAATGGTTACTTTAAATTTACCTATATGGTCATATCCTAATTTTTTTATAGATTTATCTGTAATAACTGATTCAGGAATAGCTCCTGATGCATCACCAAATTTAGTTTTTCCAAAAGCTATTCAATATTATATGGAAAATATTATTAGACAAAATACTAATATTGATGAAATTACTGAACTTGCTTTTTGGAAAATGTTAAATAAAATGGGATTAATTGATTATAAATCAACAGTAACTTTTATAAATACAATAGCTTCATCAAATTATACATCAACTGAAAATAATAATGGTTGGAATGAAATTGTTTGTCAAATTCCAAATAAATGTAAATCATTAACATCTGTTTGGAAAACAACAGATATTGTTGATATAATTACAGATATTAAAACAGATATATGTATGTTTGATAATGGTGATAATCAATTTGATTTTGTTGGATTAAAAGATGTTATTGATTTTGATAATTGTATATATAATGAAATTGAAATTAAAGATTTTTCATTCAATATTATGTTATTATTTTATACTGATGAAACAGGAATAAATAAATTACATGGAATAAATTTCATATATCCTTTTGAAGAATTATCAGTAACAGAAAAAAAATTACAAACTTTCATACAAAAAACAAATTCAAATAATACAATTGGTTATCAATTTAAATTTAATCAAAAATCATGTAATAATGAAGCAACACAAATTGCTGTTTATGCACAAGATGACCATACTCATTATAATTCATTTTTAGATACTTTATCTAAATTGAATTCATTTCTTGAAGTAAAAATTAGAGAAACACCAACACAAATTTCATAACAATATGACTACTGACATACAATATATTGATTTATATTTACATGGTTCAAATAAAGAAGATTCAATTTTAACAGAAGATTTAGAATTATTTTTTCAAGAAATTGAATTAGCTGTTCAAATTGCTCCAAATGAAATATGGAGTATTGCTGAATCAATAAATTTAAATCGTTATTTATTCAATCAATATATAACTATTACACAAATTAAAAATGAAATATCCAATTATGTTTCGAAAAATTGTCAACATGCATCTTATTTTAATTATTCTATTTCAATAGAAAATTTAGATAATTTAAATAATAAGGATTTAATATATATAGTATTTAATGTTGATGCAAAAGATCAAAATGGAAATAATCAACTATATAGACAAAAATTTTTAATTGGAAATTAAAAACATACTTATAATTAATATTTATTATGGATAGAATATCGGTAATTTTAAAAAAATATATTTCAGAAAGAATTCCTCAAAAATCTACAAATATATTTTGGCAAATGTTCAATGGGATTGAAGCTATGTTTGTTAATTTAGAATATAGATTAGATATATCTAAAAGAGAACGAAATATATTGACAGCACAAAATTTAGCTTCATTAAGAAATTTATCTGCACAAAATGGATTTGAACCAAAATTGAAAGTTCCTGCTAAAGGATTACTTTCAATTAAAATTAATCCAAAATTATTCAATAGATGTGGGTATCCATTATTTTTACCACCATATTCTATTTTTACAGATAAATTAACGAAATTAAATTATTATTATAATTCAGATAAAAGTTTTTTATTATCAAATAATAATTTAACTATTCCTGTTATTGAAGGTGAAGTTAAAACAAAAACAGTATTAAGTACAGGAAATTTTATTGAAAAATTTTATTTGTCTGAAGAAAATATTGCTGAAAATTCAATATCTGTTGAAGTTAATGGTTATTATTTTACTGAACTTAAGTCATTTTATGATAATAGTAGTGCAAATATCATTGAAGATAAACAATTCATTGTTAAGTTTTCAAATGATATGCAAAATCCAATAATTATATATATTAAAGGATTATTATTAAATGATACTATTAATATTGTTTATAGATTAACATCAGGTGAATTTGGAAATATTGATAGTAAACATGATTTTGAAACACAAAATATAATAAATAATATTGGTAATATTATTGATGTTGATGAAACAGAAATTTCAATTCAAAATTTATCTGGTTTTGAATTTGGTTCAAATGGAACTGATGAAAATTCTTTAAGAGCAAGTATTGGATATAATCATGGTAAAAATTTATTATTTGATAACACAAGTTATTCAAATTTTTTAATGAAATATTCAACATTATTGATTCAAAATATAATTAATTCCCCATTAGAAAAATCAATAAATAATATATATTTATTGAAAAAACAATGTGTTAATAATGAAACAAATAATAAAAAAGATTTTATTTCACAATATAAAAACATTATTGATACAAAAGCATATTTCTTATCAAATGTTGAAAAATTAAGTTTAAATAAAATTATTGATGAATTTGAATTTAGTTTGAGTTCACACAATATATTTAATGGTAAAATTTGTAATTTTGCATTTCAAATTTCAATGGAAAATCAAAATGATGTTATTAAATATGGTGATAATATTCAAGAATTAATATATACTGAATTTGCAAAATTCTTATACATTAAAAATAATATTTTAAATATTGAAAATATTTTTGAAAATTTCATGATAACAAATAATATTAAATTTGATTATATGATTTTTAATGAAATAATTGAAAATAATAAAATTAATCAAAAAATTGATTTAGTAACTCCATATGTTATAAAACATGATGAATATTTACCAATATTGAAAGGTAATTTTTCTATTTGTGATTCAAATTTTAATTCAATTGATTTATTTTTTGATATAAATATGGTTTCAAAATAATTAAAAATGGCTATAAATATATCAGATAAACAATCAAAACAAATTGATTTTCTGATTCAACAAAATATAACAGAAGTTGGATTAGGATATAGAGGTTTGATTGCTAAAAATGATGGTTTTTATCAAAGGTATGACGGAATATCAAGTAAATTGCTTGATATAAATGATTTCACATATGCTCCTATAAAGAAAATCATAACAAATAATGATTTTTTCTTGAGTATTGACATACAGAAAAATATAATAAATACTATTTCAATAGATAGTATAGAAACATTTTTTAAAAATAAATATTCTGAACAAGTAATTCAATTAGTTTTACTTGGTGAAGTAAATAATATTAATAAAATATTTTCAACTCCTTTTCCTTATATTAGTGGCACTATTTCGATTTTTTGGAATGGTATAAAAGAAAGAAATTTTAAAGAAATATCTGATACTGAAATAGAATTAGAAAAACCACCATTATGTAATGGTTTTTTAGATTGTATTGAGGCAATTTTCACGAGTAAATAATTATTATTATAAATTGATATGAAAAAAAAATTATTAAATTATGGCCATTCAAACTGTAATTCGTTCAAGTACTCAATTATATATTGATGCTAATTTAGATTTTCGTAATAAACAAATAATAAATTTAGCTCCTGGTGTTTTATCCAGTGATGGTGTGAATTTATTACAAGTACAAGGATTAATTTCCACAGCTGTATCTGGTATAGGTAGTTCAATACATGTTCCAGTACAAAATGTTACAGCTGCTGTTGCTGTAATTGCAACAGATAGACAAGATAAGATGATTATGCTTATCGAAGATTTTGGATTATATCACTTTGACTCACAAAGTACGGTAACATCCAATAATGCTGCCAGTAATCCAACCGTAATTCGACCTACTGATATAGCAACAGATGCTGGTGCTGGTAGATGGATAAAAATGACATCAGTATTAACTGATCACAATTCATTAAGTTCATTACAAGGTGGTAATGGTACTACTGAATTTTATCACTTAACAAATACAGAATATGTTGGTACTGGTAGTGGTACATTTGTTAGACAAACTTCACCTACTTTTATTACTCCAATATTAGGTATTGCTTCAGCAACTTCAATAAATGGATTAATATTAACTGCATCAACAGGAACTTTTACATTAGGAAATACAAAAACTTTTACAGTAAATAATAATATAACATTATCTGGTAATGACGTTGGAGTTTCTTTCGTTATGCCGGCAATTAATGGAACACTTGCTTTAAATAATCAAACATTTACTTTAGGTTCAACTTCAATTGCTATTAATGGTTCAGTATCGGCTATTTTAGGAATGACTGGTGTTGGATTTACAAATAGTACATTTAATGCAAATATAATTTCAGGAACATTAGCAAGTAATATCATATTGACATTACCAACAACAACAGGTACATTAATAAGTACTGGTAGTATAGGTATTATTACAAGTTCAATGATATTGGATGGTACAATAGTTGATGCCGATATTAATGCAACAGCAAATATTGCAATAACTAAATTACAATATCATACAATATCTGGTCATGATTTAGGTACTGCATTATCATTGTTAACTATAGGTTCAAATTTAACAGGAACTAATTATGATGGTTCTGTAATAAGTACTATTGATGTTGATTTAACAAAAATTGCTGGATTAACTAATGTGTTGACAATGACAAATAAAACATTGACAACTCCAACATTGACAACTCCAATAATAAATGGAACAGCAAGTGGAACAGGTGTCAGTGTTGTATCAAATGTAAACACATTACTGTTACGTGATGCTAATGGTAATGGTTTTATTGACAACTTAATTGAAGGTTATTCAACAACAGTAACAGTTGCAGCTGCTACTACAACATTAACAGCTGCAAGTGGATATTTACAATTCTTTACAGGAACATTATCACAATCTGTTGTATTACCTGTTACTTCAACATTGTCATTAGGATTACAATATAGAATTTGTAATAATAATACTGGCACAAGTGGAATAATTACTGTTAAATCTTCTGATGGTTCATCTGTTGTTGCGATTTTATATCCTGGAAGTGATGTCTTAGTTACTTGCATACTTGCTTCAGGAACAACTAATTTATCATGGGATGCAAGATATTTAGGTGTAAATGTTACACAAGGTAAAATATTGAACATTAATAATACAATGACAATATTAGGTACTGATGGTGCAAGTTTAAACATTGGTTCAGGTGGTACTTTAGCATCAGGTGCATATGCAAATATTTCAAATTATGCAACATTAGCACAAACTATGTATATTGGTACAACTGTATTTGCTATTAATCGTGCAAGTAATCCAATAGCATTAACAGGAATTACAAGTATTGATGGTTTAGCTGCAAAAGCAACAATATTAGCAACAACAAGAGCAATCAATGGAGTTAACTTTGATGGTTCAGCAGCAATAACTATTACAGCAAATACAACAAATGCATTAACAGCTGGAACAGGATTATCAAGTACTGGAACATTTAATGGTTCAACAGCAACAACATTTAGTTTAGATACTGCTTATTTAGGAAATACATATGCTTCTTTACCAGGAAGTCGTAGGATTTATCGTATGAGTCCTACAACTGGAACTGTAAATGGTTCAAATACAATATTTACATTTAATCCAACAATAGTTGCACAAGTAATTGCTGGTTCAGAAGAAATATTTGTAAATGGTCAATTATGGAATGCTGGTGGAACAAATGATTATACTGTAACTTATTCAAATACAACACCTTTTACAATGACAGTAACATTTTTAACAGCACTTTCAAATACACCATTTGTTGATATTTTATTGGCAAATTTTTCTGTATAAAAATAAATATACTGAACATAATATATATAATTACAAATAAATAATAATGGCTAAAACACAACAAAAAGGTACAAGTATTGGTGATGGTACTATAACGGAAGTTGATATTAACATATCAGGTGCAACAGTAAAATCACCACTATTAGGTAGTGATTATTTATTTATTCGTGATTCTGTATTAAATACTACTCAACAAATATTAGTAAGTACTTTAGATGATTATTATGCATCTAAGTACTTTCCAAGTGCTGATAATATGTCATATGCTGTTTCTGCTGGTAGTTATTCATTTGTACCAACAACAGCATATGGTCGTAGTTTATTAGGTGCTGTTAGTGGTACTATGTTTACTGGTTTAAATGCTGATACCGTTGATGGTTTTCAGCATAATCAAAGTTTACTGACAACTGCTACACCAACTTTTGCCGGTTTAAATGTTGGTACAGTAGGTAAAATAGCAACATTTGGAGATGCAACAATAACTTCTAAATGGATATCAATTAGAAATGCAGATACTACAGGAATTGCTATTGGTTTATTACAAACAACAACCCTTGGAGGTTTAGATGGTATTGGTTTAATAAGAACAGGTTCAAGTAAAGGTTTTGGTATCAGTGTCAATAATCTAACAGCTTTTAATTTAGTTACAACAGTAGATTTTTCAATAAATTATCAAACAAAATATGTAACCATAAATTCTGCTGTTGCAACATCTTCAGTTGGAACAGGAGCTTTAGTGGTTGGTGGTGGTGTTGGTATCAATGGTGGTATAACATTAAATGGAACAATTGTTGGAGCAACTACAATTACAGGAACTTCATTTAATGGAATAACAGGATTAACAACAGTTATATTACCATTAGCACCAGCAAGTACAGCAGTAGTAGGTACAGCAACACTTGTTTCCAGACAAGATCATAGACACCCATTACAAACTGGATATGCTATAACTACAACAACAACAGGTATTTCAATAACAAATGGTGCCGGAGCTTCATTGGTTACAGGAACAGCAATTAACATAGGTTATGCAAGTACAAATGTTACTGGATTATTAACAGCAACTGATTGGAATACTTTTAACAATAAAGGTACTTTTCCAGGTTTTGGTACATTGGATACTACAAATGAAGATGGTACTTTAATACAAGATATTGGTGAATCATTTGGTGGTACAATTATGTTACATATGGTTTCAAAAACCGGAAATTATAACGATTTAGTAGGTAAACCTACATCTTTATCACAATTTACGAACAATTTAGGAAATTATGGTGGATTCTTAACATCAGAAACTGATACATTAAATACTGTTACAAGTAGAGGAAATTATACTACAGGTAAAATGTTTGTTAATGCAACTTTAGGAACTGTACCAGGAATTTCATTAGCTATTGGTGATACTGATACAGGATTTAACTGGATTGCTGATGGAAACATTGAGTATTGGAAAAACAGTGCAAAAATGTACAGTATGGATGCAGTTTGGCATTCAGGAAATTTTAATCCAAATGGTAAATTAGATTGGAGAACATTTGGAACAGCAGCAAATTATAATACAGGTGATTTTTTATATTACTGTGGAAATTTATCATCAAATGTAAATGCAGATACTGTTGGTAATGGTATGTGGCTTAATACAGTTGGAAATGGAACAGGAAATTCAGGATTTGCAAATCAATATGGTGCATTTATAGGATTCGATAATGGATTTGGAGGTTTTCAATTTGATATTAGTAATGATAATGTTATGAAAACCAGAAGTAAATGGAATAGTTCTTGGTCAGCTTGGCAAACAAGTTATAATTCAGGCAATCTTACAAATACTTTAACTACAAACTATTTACCTAAATGGAATGGTAGTAGTTTAGTTAATTCATTGATAATGGATGATGGTACAAATGTTATTATAAAGAATGGTACAAGTATTCACTTTAATGCAGTCGGTGATGGAATATTTTTAAGTAGGTCTAATATTGGAGCAGAAAGTGTATTAGTATCAGATGGTTCATATAACATACTGTTAGGAGCAGGTGCAGATTGGAATAAAATTATTACTAATAAGATATTTAATATTACCAATACTACTGCGTCAAATTCTGTCACAACAGGTGCTTTAGTTGTTAACGGTGGTGTTGGTATTGGTGGGAGTGTTAATGTAAGTGGAAACATTACAGCAAATGTTTTTAATGGTTCTGGTGTTGGATTAACAACATTACCAGTAACAATTGATACCGCTGCAAATTCAACTTATGGTGGTATATTAAGACTTGGTGGTGATAGTCTTGCATCTGGGGTTAGTACTATAGCATCAGTTATGACAACTAATGGAAATTTACATTTAGATGCCGGTACTGGTAATAAAATATACCTTAATTTTTATCAAGGTGCTGGTATTAATTTTGGTAATGGTGCATCGGCAATTGTTATGACTATAGATACTAATGGTTCAATAGGAACATCAGGTAATGTGAGTGCATTGGGATTTTATGGTGATGGTACTAATTTAACTGGAAGAGCTATGTCATTTACTACAGCTTCATCATATAACATGTATCAAGGAATATCAGTTACTGATCGTGATCCGAATACATTTTTTACTGAAACACAACCAGGTTCAAGATCATATGCTGAAGGTGCAAATGCAACACCTAATGGTGCTGGAGGTTCATGGTGGTTTTATGAAAACATTAGACATACAAATGCTTCAAATATATGGGGTAAACAATATGCTCATGGTTGGGAAGATAATGCAAATAGATTAAAAGTTAGGAATGTATCATCAGGTACTTGGGGTGGTTGGGTTGAATTTATAACAACAGCAAACATAGGGACTCAAAATTGTTTAAATATCATAGGACCAGCACATACAAATGGAAACGATGGTTGGTTTAGATCAGATGGTGACTGTGGTTGGTATAGTCAAAATTATAATGTTGGAATTTATGCAACAGAAACAGGAAATGTAAGAACTTATAATAATGCCAATTTTATTGCAAGTGATATAACTGCACAAGGTGGTATTAAAATGATTACACACCGAACAACTGAAACAACAGGTTTAGGTAATGCCATAATGTTCACAAATAATATAACTGTTTATGGTATAAATGATATAGCAAGTATTAGATTAAACACAGAATCTATGAATGGTTCAGAAAGTGGTGGATTAACTTTCAATACTAAACCTAATATAAATTCAACAAGTTTAGTTGAAGCTATGAGATTAGCAGCGAATGGTAATGTTATTATAGGAACTACAAATGATCGTGTAGGTAAACTACAAGTTCAAGGTGATACTTTTCATGTTTATTCTTTAAATAATCCTGATAGTGTTACAAATGCAAGACAAATTGTAATTGGTGAAGCATCAGCAAATACAGTTTATGATTTATCATTAGGTTATTTTAGTGATGGAACTGGTTGGAAAGGATCAATTCAAGTTGTTGCTGGTGGTGTACCAGCCACTTTAGTTATTAATGGAAATGGTGGTAGTGTATTAATTGGTCAAACTAATGGCAGTAATAGTTCAAAATTACAAGTTAATGGAACTATTAATGCTGTTGGATATTCAACTTCATGGTCTGGAACTAATAGTGTTAATACAGGTGGTTTTAATACAATTATGGGAATTGGTGCATCAGCAACTTGGTTATTATCCGGAACATCAAGTGGAACATTTAGATATGGTATTCAAGGATTAGATAGTGGTGGTGCATTAAAAATTTATGTTGGAACAGCAAATGTTTCAATAGATTCAATTGCCAACATAACTGCAAATAACTTCATATTAGGGTCTGATAGACGAATTAAAACAAATATAGAACCAATTAATATAACAAATCTTGACATTAATTATAAGGAATTTGAAATGTTATCAAATGTTGGCGAAAAACGTTATGGTGTTATTGCTCAAGAATTACGTGAAATTGCACCTGAATTAGTAATGGAAGATAAACAAGGTATGTTATCAGTAAAATATGTTGACTTACTAATAAGAGAAGTTGCAAGTTTGAAAAATAGAATTAAAGAATTGGAGGATAAATAATGTCAGTACCAACAGGAAATATAGGTTTATCAAATGTTACTAATGAAATTTACGGTGATTATTGGAACACCAGGAATTTAAGACAATGTTTTATTGATGCTACGGGAACATTTGATCCAGTATACCAAGGTTCTAAGGATTCATTATCAAATTTTCAGAATTATAATCATGCTCTATTACCTTTAGTATATGATTATGATGGAAATCCTTATCAACCAATTAGAATTGGAACACAAATATGGCTTAATAGTTGTTTCAAATGTACACATTTGAATAATGGTACAGTTATTAATTCTTGTAGTACAGCATTACAATTGTATAATTATGCCGTTGCAAATACAGCTGCATATTATAATTATGCTTCTAATGATAGATATTATAATAAGATAGCTATTATGAATGCTAATTTTGCAATAAGTGGTTGGCATGTACCAACATACACTGATTTAAATACTTTAGGTGCATATCTTGGTGGTGGTAATGTTGCTGGAGGACATTTAAAGAAAACAGGCACAACACGATGGAGTAGTAATGTTGGTGCAGATAATTCAACCGGATTTAATGGTGAACCGAGTGGTTATTCTGGACAAAATGCAATTTATGAAGCAGCAACAAGAATGTATTTTTGGACAACTACACAACATGATATTGGTGGTGGAACAATGGCATGGTATATGGCTACTTTATATGCAGAAGCAGCTAATCTTGGTGCAACAGATAATTTAGGATGGAATGGATTACCAGTAAGACTAATAAAAAATTAACAAACACTTTTTAAAAACAAATTAATATTATGGCATTAACAAAAAGAATTGACTTCAAAAATGGAGTAGTAACTGAAGCAGCTTACATGGAAGTAAGTAATATTGCTATGGATTTTATCAATAAAACTGTATCATTTTCACTGAAGACTTGGCTTAATCAAGCTGTTATGGAACAAGGGTTATTGACAATTATTCCTGATCAGATGTTTAACATCGGAAATTCAAACATGTATGTGAATAATGGAATGCCTTCTCCAATTCCTGCTGACAGTACACTGTTTGACACTTATTTTAACAATGGTACATCACAAGCTGATGCTGAATCTTATCTTAAGACTTTACCAGCTTTTGCAGATTGTGTTGATGTAATTTAAATTATTTATTATGGCTAAATTAATTATTGCTATTAATCTGACATTTAAAGAAGAAGGACTTTGGTCAGATGGAAAAGGTAAAAATGCAAATGATTCAGGAGGAAGAACTTATAAAGGAATTGCAGAAAATGCTAATAAAGATTGGGGAGGTTGGATTATTATTAATAAACATTTGAAAGATAAAAACTTTCCACAATGTTTGGAAGATATTCCTGAATTACAAATCCTTACAGAAACTCGTTATAGGGTAAAATATTGGAATCCTTTTTGGGGTGATAAAATATTGAATCAAAATACTGCAAATAATTTATTTGATACTTCTGTTAATTTTGGAGCTTCTGTAGCTATTAAAATGATGCAACAAGCTGTTAAATTAAAATCAACAGGTATTATGGATGAAATAACTTTAACAAAATTAAATGATATTGTATGAAAAAATTAATTTTTTTATTTGTGATTATAACTTTATGTTTTGGTTGTAATGCAAAAAATTATAATAATAGAACTATTTCAATTATTGATTCAACAGAAATATATAAACAACAAATTGATTCAATTAAAAATATTAATAATATATTGAAAGATAGTTTTATTGTTCATAAAATGATAATAAAAAATTTAACAGATAGTTTGGATTATTTAAATAAAGTTAATTATGATGAATATAATAATTATTTTGCTTTGATTAAAATAAAAAGATATGTTGATATTTGTTATTCAAATAGTAAAAACAATGTTTTTCTTAAAGGTTGGGTTAATCGAGCATTAAAGAAAGTAAATTTTTATGTCATTAAATAATCAAATACTATCAACTAATTATTAATAAAAAAATAGGATATATAAATAGTATAATTAAAAATAATCATTATAAAATAAAATTTATGAAACATCAGGAAGTAAAAGGTCTTCAACAACAATTAATAATGTTGTTAAATGAATGTGTTGAAAAGAAAATATCTATTTTCCATTTAAATTGGGGACTTGATAAAAATTTAGTTAAAATAAATAAAGCTGTTGAAGAAATAAATAAAAGTATTTCAAAAGAATTAATTGAATTAGATCAAAAAGCTTTAGATCTTGGTAAAGAAGCTAATCAAAGATTAGAAGTTTCTGAACAAACAACAGACGATAATATATTATTTAATGCTGGTTTAATTCTATTATCTGAAGATGAACAAGCAAAAAGAATTGAATTAAGTAAGGAATTTGTTAAATCAATGGAAGAAGAAAATGATTTAAAATTATATATTCTTGATCCATCAAAATTAGAAAACTTAAATCTCGAATATCCGTATTTTTTAATTTTAAAGAAATTTCTTCCTGAAGAAGTAGAATAAATCATTAAAAATATTTAAATATCATTCTATTTAATACAATATAATAGGATATATTTAAAGCAATTCAAATATCAAATTAAAAAAAAAAACAATTTTATTAAACAATTTATTAAACATTTAAAAAAAATTTTATGGAAACTCCTAATGATGCTCTAAAAAACGCTTTTTTACAAAGTACTTTCGAAATTTATGGTGAAAACATTGCAGTAAAAGCTGAAGATGTTCAACAGAATGGTGGTATTGATTTTTCAAAACATTATTTTGAAGCAAAAGTTGGTTCAACTTATTTGATTAAGTTTTTACCAAATATCGGAGGTGACCCTATTGTACATCGTTCACTTTACAAAAATCTTCCTGACCCTGAACGTAAAGGTAAAACTTTTCACTATGTTAGTTCAGGAAATGCAAAAACTTGTAAAGCACTTGATTTATTTTTCGAACTTTTTGCTTTGAAAAAAGATGGTGATGCAATTGCCGATAAGAAAATTGAAAAATATATGGGTAGAACAAATCAAGGTTGTGCTAAAATACAGATTTTACAATCTCCTGTAAAGGAAGAAATTGGAATGATTCGTATGATTACATTTGCAACTTATGGGCCAAATGCTACTGTATCTAATCTGCTTAAGAAAAAAGTTAGTCCAACAAAAGAACAAGTAGCACAAGATTTTGAGAAAGAAGATATTTTCAATATTTTTGGTTCTTCAGTAATGTCTCTTGTTTGTGAAGAAGCAATATATGATGGTGTTAAGGGTCGTGATTTTACGAAATCTGATTGGGCTCCAAAACCAAAAGGTGCAATTGCAATTTTACCAACAGGTGAATCAAGAGCTTTTGTTGCAACTGATTTAGTTAATGGAGTAATTATTCCTGAAGCTCAGCCTTTTTTCAATGCATTTGTTGATGCTGTTATGAATGAAGATTATGATATTCGCAAATATTTCGCTTATAAGGAAATTGACGATAAACTTAATGATAAGGACACTAATGATTACTTGATTAGTACTCAAGCAAAAGTTGATGAAATTATTCCAATTATTCGTACAAAAACTTTAGCTGAAATTGCAGCTTATGGTAAAGCAGATTCAACTTCAAAGGATAAGAAAACTGATGCAGCAAAAAATATTCTTGCTGATTCAATTCCTGAAGAACTTGCTGGTTCTGTAATGAGTGCTGTTGATAATACAACAAAAATAGAAACAAAAACTGAAGAGAAATCTGAAGTTGATGATGTTTTAAACTCATAATATCTGATTTAGCTTAGTATCATCGAAAGCTTGAGGGGTTAAGTCAAGATTTAAAAATCTTTACTTAACCCCTTTTTTCATCAAATAATAAATCATAATATGAAATTCAAAGTACTTGTAGGTAAAAATTTCAAAAATTTTATTGTTATTTCTGATTTGAAAAATTCCAAAGATTTTGAAATTTATGAAGTAATTAAAAAGGTTTTAACTCGTTCAGAATATTTTCCATTTATGCAAGGTTTTAATAAAACTATATCATATACATATCTTTTTAATGATTTTGTTTTCCCTATTCAATTTTGGCCTGATGTTAAAAAACAAATTGATAAATTTGATTCTGAAATATCTGTTTTAGAAAATGAAGAATTAATGTATCAGAATGATATTAATAGAGAAGATTTTGATAATTGGTTAACATCTTGTAAATTTCCAGAAGAAATTACTGTTGATTCTGAAAATTATTTATATCAAAGAGATTCAGTTTTTTTAGCTATTCAAAATAAAATAGGTAGAATTGAAGTTGCAACATCAGGTGGAAAAACATTCATAACTTATCTTTATTGTAGATACTTATTTGAACATTTTATACACGAAACAAAAAAATTTTTAATTGTTGTACCTTCAAAAGTTTTAGCTAATCAATTAAAATCTGATTTTTTTGGTTATGATAAATATTTTGAAAGACATTTATGTGTTGAAACAATTTTTGCTGGTTCTAAAAAAATTGTTGATGCAGATATAATTTGCGGCACATTTCAATCTCTTGGAAATTATGAACAAGAATATTTTGATGATTTTGGTATTTTAATTTGTGATGAAACACATAGAGCTAAAGCATATACTATCAGAAATGAAATTTTTGCTAAACTTTTAAATTGTGAATATTATTTCGCTATGACTGGTACAATGCCAAAATATAATACATTGGATTATTTACATATTGTGTCAATGTTTGGAAATGAATTAGTTAAACGTACTGCTTTTGAAAATATTCGTGACGGAGTATCAACACCTATAAAAATAAATGCAATACAAATAAAATATCTTACAGAAAATGATTATTCTGAAAATCTAATAGATAATGGAGTTGTTGGAATAGAAAAATTTCGTGCTGAAAAAGAATTTTTTCATTTATATGATAAAAGAACAAAATTAATATCTAAATTATTAAATAATTTTTCAGGAAATAGTTTGATTTTAGTTGATACTGTTGAATATTGTGGAATACTTTTTGATTTTCTTTCAAAAGAATGTGTTGGTTGGGAATTTTACATAATTACTGGTGATGTGAAAAATCGCGAAGAAATTATTGAAAATATGAGACAAACAAAAGATCATTATTGTATAATTGCAACCTATGGAACAATGTCTACTGGTGTAAGTATAAAAAATATTGAATATTTATATTTTCCTGATGGTGGAAAATCAGAAATTAGAATACGTCAATCATTAGGTCGTGGTATGAGATTATTTCCAAACAAAGAATTTTGTACTGTATTTGATTTTCAAGATCAAATTCCAAGATGTGCATTTAGAAGTCATTCACGAGAAAGAATGCGTATTTATAATGAACAAGGATTTCCTGTTAAAATAACAAAAGTTGAAATATAAATATTGATATTAATATCAATACTTGAATAATATATATGTTTTAACATATAATAATATAAAATAATCAAATTATGGCCGAAGAAAATACACAATCATTAGAAATTTCAAATTTATTACAAGGTGAAATAACAAATATTTATGCAAAATTATCGATAGAAGATAATTTTGATTTTGATACAAAAGAAGAAATAAAACTTGTTGAAAAATGTATTGAAGAATGTTATGATAATAAATTTAAGCAAATTAGTACCGATGTATTACAAGAAAATGATGAATTAATAAACAATACATTTGTTGTTTTATTGAAAAGTTGTGTTGGAAAAAATTTCAAAAAAGTTGGTCAAATATTTTTAGTTTATTGTGATTATTTTGATTTAGAATATAATAAAACTTTTGAAAAATTACATGAAAAATTACAAAACTTAATAAAAAATTCATGTAAACATTTAATTGGAAAACAATGTTATGCCAAATATGTTAGGAAAACAAATAATAATCATAAACCTATTTTCACTTTATTTGATTTAGTTGAAAATAAAAAATCATAATTTATGCCAATTTCTGAAAATATTAAATATGATTTTAATCAAACATTAACAGGTTTAATAGCCTTTGTTAGTAATATTGAATTAAAATTACATGAAATTATTCCTGATCTTCCTGTGTATGTTTTACAAACAGGTGATACAAGTTATTTTTTAGATTCCAAATTTGAAGATCCAAAAAATCCAAATCAAGAAATAATCCAAAAAATCCCAAGATTTGTAATTAATTTTGATGATCCTCAACCAATGAATGATCAAAATACGAATCAATATAATAAAATAACATTTTTAAAAGAAGATAAAACATATATTACAACAGGAAGACGTATTGCAATTCAATTAACAGCAAATACTGATTTTGTTTCATCTAATTTTATTAAAGCATTAGAAAATTTCGAAATAATTTCAACAATAACAGCAAGACAAAATGCTTTCACATATGAGTTTATGGGAAATACTATTGAAGGTGCTTATAATATATCGGCAAATTCAACTGAAAAACCACCAATGGAAATATCATCTGGAACAAGAAATTTCATTGTTAAAACGTCTTTTGAAGTTCAATTACATTTATTAATTCCAAGAATAGAAACAATAAAATTATTATCTGAAACAGGATTTAATAGTATTGGTTTTGATATTATTTCAAAAGGATTAATAAAACAATTAGATGATAATATTCAATTAAATATTGATAATAATTAAATAAAAAATATGTACACAATTTTTAATTTTTTAGAGAATTTTACAAATCCAGTAAAATCAACAAAATTTAAGCGATTCATATATAATATTTTATGTCCAATATTTTTCTTGTTGGAATATTTATGTTATATTTATTTTTGGAAAAATATTGTTATTAAAGAAATGTTAAGTTCAGATGAAATAGTTGATTTTTTAGATAAAAATGAATTTGGTTATACAGGTAATTATGTTTTAAAATCTGATTTATTATCAAATAATGAATTTTATGAAAGATTAAGTTTAGATGAATCAAAAGAAATAATTAAAAAAGATTTTGTTGAAGCTATAAGCAATTTAATAACGAATAATATATCCATAAATATTGAAGATTTTATTAGTTTATTAGTTATTACTGAAATAAAAATTATTAAAAAAGATGCTGATACATATAGGGAAAAAATATATACTGTTAAATTACAATTTTCAAGATATTATTATCTTCAACAAATAATAAGAAAATTCTATATTTGGTTAATTTCAGTTATTTTATTAACAACAGGTTTATGGTTATCATATATTTATGTTTTAAATCATTTAATAATTATGAAATAATTAGGATATAATTAATCATAAGTTTAAACAATTTAATAATTTTAATAATTAAAACAAATTATGAATCAAAAAAAATTATCAGAACAACAAGAGCAAATACAGCTCGAACAAAGTTATAAACAACAACAAAATTTTTTTTATGAAACTATTTCTGAAAAGTTAACATTCTTCAAAGATCGTGAAGAAAAATATGCTGTTGAATTAGAATTAATTGAATCAGGAAAAGATTTAACATTAGAACAATTTGAATTAATTGGATGTTTATCATATTTGGTTGGTATTGATTATACAAATCAACAATTTCTTAAAGAAAATATTTGTAATAATGTGCAAAAAAGATTTTTAAAATATGCTTTTTCTGAAGATTTATTATTTCATTATGTAAAAGCATTGAATAATATATCAGAAGCAACATGTTTAAAAGCTAAAGATGAATTAAAAAATAAATTTGATTCAGTTATATTAATAAAAACAGAAGAAAAATTATTATTTAATAATATCAGATTAAGTATAAAATCAATTATAAATAATTCTATTATACCAATAAATATGGTTGTTGGAAGTAATGAAATTCTTGTTAAAACAGAATATACTTATCAGGATATTATTAAAATTAATTCATTGATTAATCGTCAATGTAAATTTAATGGTAGTAAAGCAATAGTTTCAATGATGAAATTATATTCTGATTCTTTATGGCAAAAACTTTTAACAAAAGCTTCAAAACTTTTTGATAATCAAAAATTTGCTGTTGTTTATTTGGATGGTATTTTATCTGTACTTGAAGTAAATAAAAAATTCGGAAATAATTTATTAACTATTCTTCAAAATGATAAAGAAATTGCATATGATTGGGAAAGTATTGAAAAAGAATTCAATCTTGGTTTAGCTTCTATTCCTGAAGTGATTGAAGAAATTATTACAGAAGTTGTTGAAGAAGAAAAATATTCTCGTTTACCAACAGAAGTTATTTCAAAACTTCAAGAAAATTTACCATTTGATTTTATTTTAAATGTAATTGGTGATTTATGTGGACATTTTCCAAAAACAACTGATGATTTACTTTTAGGTATTGATAAGATTTTTGAACAAACAGATTATTATCAAAATGTTTATCATTATTTGAAAGCTAATTTGAAAAAAGTTTCAACTGAAACAGACAGAAATAATTTAAATGTTGATGAAATTTTATCTAAATTAATTAACATTGTTGAAACATCAGGATTAGAATATAAAGTTTTAATGGAAAAATCTTGTCAAGATATTCCTGAAGATATTAAACAAAAAATTGTTACTCTTGTAAATAATTGTATTAATAATTTATTACTTGTTAATGACGAACAAAAACAATATCTTATTTCTCAAATTATTGAAAATAATATTACAACATATCAACATTTACAACAAATACTTACATTAATTGAAACTTGTGATATTAATGGTAATGGATTAATATCTTATGTTGATTTGAATAATTATTTGATAACAAATACAAATATTATTGATATTTTTGATATGTTTGAAAAAATTGAACCAATACAAACAAAATTAAGTTTTGTTGCTGGATTTACTGATTTTTTCAAAGCATTAACAACAGAACCAGTTAAAGTTTCTGAAACAACTGAAACAACAACTGAAGCAAAATAAATTCAATTAAAAAAGTCTCCGTAAATATAAATAACTATTAATAGTGTTATTATTTATGGGGACTTTTTCATAAAAAATTTGAAATGAAAAATATAATAAAAAAATTTAAAACAGTAATTAGATTCATTGTAACATTATTTGCTTCAAGAGAATTTGCATTTATATATTGTGTTCTTGGTGTATTTGCTCAGATTGCTCACACATATTTTTTAACAAATTCAATATCAAGTTTTACTGGAGGATTTAAAATATTTCAATCAGTTTTATTATCAGCTTTTATAAGTAGTTCTCTTTTATATTTTGTTGCTATTGTCGATAATTCAGATACTAAAGAAAATAAACGAAATAAATTAGCTACCAATATTTTTATGCTCATTGAGATATTGATAAATATATATTATTATAGCAGACATTTACTTATAGATGCTCCAGAAATTAAGTTTTTTGATTTTATTTTTGCTCTTCTCATATCTGGATTAATACCTGTAACAATAAAATTATATGGTTCACATATTCGTGCTCATGAATGGCAAATTGATAATATTGAAAAACCTGAACAATTATATATTGATGAAAATGAATATAATGAAATAATATCTGAACAAATTGATAAAAAGTTTGAAGAATTTAAAGCAAGTCAATTACCAATTGAAGAAGGATTAAGTTTTGAAGAAAAATTTAAAATATCTATGCAAGAATATTCTGAAAAATTACGTGAAGAAATTATGAATAATTTTGATTCTGATGTTAGTAAAATTTTTGAAAAAAGTCAAACTTTATTCTTAACACAATTCGAAAATAAATGTCAATTATTATTGAAAGAACAAATTAAACAAATTCCGGAAATTTTAGTTCAACCTTAGAAATAAATAAAATTCAACCAATATTTTAACAAATAATAGGATATATTTTATAAATAAATAATACATTCTTTAATGGAACAGAAAAAAATTACTTTACTTGAAAAATATTTTCCTAAAACATGGGATGATTTGATATTACCTAAAAGAATTAAAAAAATTCTTTCAGAAAATCGTGAAAAATCAGGATATAGATTATTATTACATTCCAGTCCAGGAACAGGTAAAACTACTACATCAAGATTGATTTGTCAAGGAACAGAAAATGAAATAATGTATTTATCAGGTTCAAATGATTTTAATATTGAATTATTTCGTTCAAAAGTAATGTCTTTTGCATCAGCAATGTCTGTTTTGAAAAAACAAAAAACAATTATTATTGATGAATCAGAAAACATTCGAGATAATCTTCAGGATGCATTTAAAATAATACTTGATAAATGTGTTGGAGTAAATTTTATATTTATAACGAATGAAGTTGAAAAAATAAATGATGCTATTCGTTCACGTTGTACAAATATTGAATATGATTTTGGAAATGATGATTTAATTGAACAAAAACAAAATTTTATTGCATTTGCTATTAAAATTTGTAAGGATGAAAATATCTTATATGATAATAAAGGTTTAAAAGCTTTGTTTAATTTAAATTTTCCTGATTTCAGACATCTATTGATTAATTTACAACAAATTCAGGATGCAAACGAAAACGTTACATTTGAAAATGTTAGTAAATTTTCAGAATCAGGAAAGCAAATAATTGAATTATATGAAATTGTTGAAAATCCAGCAATTAATGGTAAGGATTTATATTCTGAATTAACTAAATTTAAAGGTAAAGAAAAAGAATGTTTTTTAAGTTTAGGTGAACCATTTTTTACATATTTGAATAAGAAAAATTTATTTGATAAAACATTATCAGTTGCTATTATTGTTAGTAAATATTCTGATTCATATGTAATATCAATAAATAAATTCGTTACTCTTATGGCTTGTATTATTGAATTAAAATCTTTATTTAAATAAAATATGGAAAAATTTGAATATAAATATGAAGACGTTAAAATATGTGATATGATAACTGAATTTCAATTATCACTTGAAGATTTAAATAGGATTGGAAATTATAATTTTAAATTATTTGAATATCCTAAACAAGAACTTTTAAAATTAAATTACAATACTCTTAGGAAAATTTCATTATTGTTCATAAAAGAAAAATAAATTTAAATCAAATATTATGGAATCAATTACATGTACAAGTTGTTCTGGAGATATTAATTCAGATAAAAAATGTTTATCCTGTAATGGTACAGGTTCAGTAATAATAAAGAAATTTATTTATATAGTTCCTTCTGATTTTAATGAAAATATTTTAAAAATTTATGATGATAGAATTGATAGAACTTTAATTGAATTGCATAATTTATCAAAAATTGATATTAAATTAAAACAAGAGACAAATAATTATAATAAAGGATAAATATGATTTATGTTATGCTATCTAAAAGTAATTCTGAATTACAACGAAATATAATATTATTTATTAAAAATTTAATTAAAAATAATAATTTCGAGTATAATCTTATTTTTAATAATAAACATATTTTTGAATCAGATTTAAAACATATTGATTCATTAAAAGATATTGTTTTATGGCATCCAAATATTGCATCAGATAATCTTGATTTAGTTAAAAATTTTTCAAATTCAATAGTAATTCTTGATAAACCTTCATTATACATACAAAAAATTTCCGAGTTCAACCCAGTAAATGAAAATCTTGCAATAAATAACGGATTTTTCATAATATATATTAATCCAAGTACAACAGATATTACAAATGATGAATGGAAACTTGTTGTACAAGAAGATATGTATTTAATGACATCAAAAAGTTTAATTGAATTAATTAATACTGATGAAACAAATATTTGTAAGGAAAAGATTATTGTTGAAGATATTTTCGAATCAATCACAGATATTATTAAAAATCAAATAAATTTAAGTTAACCTTATGAAAAAAATATTTACTTATGGATTAAGTGGTTCTGGAAAAGATACCATTGCTAATTATTTGAATAAAAACAATAATTTTATTAAATTACGTATTGCTGATACTATTAAACGTATTATATGTGAAGCAAAAAATCTTACTTTTGCTGAACTTGAAATACAAAAACGTACAAATCCAGAATTAAGAGAATTACATCATAAGGTTAGTCAAATACTTGATGATATTGCTGGAATGAAACAATCATCATTAAATAGATTAGAACAATTAATTAATGGTACTGCATTTGATTATGAAATAAATAAATTTCATGATAGATGTAATAAAATAATTTTTGATGTTCGTTCTAAAGAAGAAATGATAATGTTATTAAATGCTGGTTGGGTTGGTATTTTTTTATCAAGAACATCTAATGAATATAAACATTCAGGACATTTTACTGAAAATGATGCTTTTAAAAATGGTTTTATTAATGAACTTGTTAAAACTTATGGAGAACAAATTTATGTTATTTATAATGATGATGATTCACAAACAACTATTAAATTAAATGATATAATAACAAAAAATTCACAAATTACTGATGGTTCTGAAAAAGAATTATTGAGAATAATTGATATTATTTTAGATGAATTATCTTGTTGTACTGGTATTAAAGAAACTGAAGAATCAATAAATGAAATAGTACATACTTCTGAATATTATGATACAGAAAGAAATGGAGCTTTCAGATTTTAAAATAAAAACAAATAATATATTATGAAAAAACGAATTTTAACAATAGATGGTAATTATTTCGCTATGCGCGCATTGGGCACTTTAAATATTGGCGAAAAATCAAATAATCTTGAATCAATATTTGAAAAAGAATCATTTACAAATCAATTAAATTCAGCATTAATAAATTTATATTTAGCTTTTGAACCATTTGTTGACAATATTGTTTTTTGTACAGATAATTATTCTTGGAGAAAAGATATTGAACCACATAAACCTTATTGGATTACAGATGATAGGCCAATAAAATATAAGGAAAATCGTAAAGAAAAGAAAGAATCTTCTTCAATTAATTATGATAATTTTTATGAACTTTACAGAGAATTTATTGGAACAATTAAAACAAAAATGATTGTTTTTGATATTAAAGGTCTTGAAGGTGATGATTTACTAATGTTGATTGCAAATAAATTAACAGATAATAAAGATATTGAAATAATTACTTTCTGTACTGATGGTGATTTGATGCAGATAGTTAAAAATAATTCATTATTGATGAGAAATATTCGTTCAACAGATGCTCCATTTGGAGAATTTGTCATTAATTATTCCAAATATTGTGAAATTTTTGAACAAGATGCAAAATCACAATTATTAGGTAATGGTTTATCATCAATTGATTCACAATTTTATCGTAGTTTATTTTCAATGTCATTATTTGGAAATCAAAAAGTTGAAAGATCATTACATAAAGGAATTAATATAGCCACACCATTTAAAGTAGCATTATTGAAATCAATTTGTGGGGATAAAAAAGATAATTTATTTTCTGTTCTTGGATGGAAATCAACAACAGGTAATCTTGAATATAAAATTACTGAAAAACATATTATAAAAGCTTTAGATCGTCATCGTTATAAATTAACTGAACAAGTTTGTCAACAAATATTAATTGATAAAGAATTATTGACAAATTTAATAATTACTTTAAAAGATATTTGTAAACAACCAGATGTTCCTTTAAAACAAATTGGTATACATTTGAAACATAATCTTCAAATGAATGTTTTAAATAGATCAAATATACCTGTGAAATATGTTGATGAATTTGATATTATGTGGAATTCTTTTAAAGATGAAATTTTTAATAAAAATTTCAACATATCACAATTTAAAGGAATGGATGTGAATAAAAAAGATTCAGCAACAAATATTTTACAACAATCAATTCCAGATTTAACAAGTATTTTATTAGGATAAAACAATTAAATTACATAAATATATAAATAAGAAATATGGAAAAAGAAAATATTGTTATTGATAATAATCCAAATATTAAAAAACTTAATGATTTACTTGAAGTTTATAAAATACAACATGTTGTTGATTTTATTGATTTAAAAAAATATTTTGATATTGAAATATTGGATGCTGATAAAACACCAAAAATAACTTGTACTAAAAAAACATGTATTATTTTTGATAATGTTGATTTTAATGAAACATATCTATTGGATATTTTTAATGAAATTATTTTAGACATAAATACTGAATTTGTTTCAAGGAAATTAGAAGATGAAATTGATTTTATTTATATTGATGATTTTTTAATTAGAACTCAATTGTTTACAAATCAAATAGAATCTTACGAAAAAGAAATAAATATATCTGAAGTTGTTAAGAAGAAATTTGAAAAAGAAAGATTAATTCCAGGGTTTATGGTTATTAATCCTAAAACAAATGAAATTTCATTTTTTAAAGAATTTGTATTAAATATATTTGATAAAATTTCAATATTGAATATATTGAAATTAACAAATTTTATATCTGAATAAAATGGCAGAAAATTATCAGGAATTTAATAACTTTCAAACAGCTTTTTATACTGATTTAGTTGGTTTTGATAATTATTCTAATTTTGATTTTAAAAGGCATGGATATGTTTTGATAAACAATTTAGCAAAGGGTTATCCAAATCTTGCTAATTTAATAATAAATTTAAAAGGTATTAATTGGGATGGTGCAACAAGTCCTGAATTATTAAAAGCTCTTCAAAGAAGATTCATAAATAATTTCAATGTATCAAGAGTTCCACAATTTATATATTTTAAAACCGAAAAAATTGAAAAAGATAAAACAAAAGTAAAAATAACAAAAGAAGGATTATTATTTGATTATGATATACAACAACAAATTTGTGGTATATTATTATATGATTCTAAAACTTATGATTATTTGAAATTTTCTGATAAAATTCAATTTTTAGGTAAACAATTAAATGGTGAATGGATTCAAAAAGAAAAAGTTAAAACTGAAAGAAAAAAGAAAAAAATTAAATAGAATATTTTTTGGAGAAATAATTTTTTAATTATTTCTCCAAAAATTCGTTTAGTATATAAATTAAAACAATTTAAAACTTAGTATTATGACAGCAGAACTTAGAAAAACTTTAGCAATTATATCTGGTATTATTTTAGTATTTTTAATTGGTTATACAATAGTTATAACAACTTTTTATATTAATCAGAAAAAAGAAAAAGATAGAATTGAAACAAATTTCAATAATTCACAATTTAGTTTAGATTCAACAAGAAATAAAAATGGTGAATTACAATTTTCAGTAAAAGCATTATCATTAAAAAACACAGAATTTATTGATTTTAATGCAGGTTTAGTAAAAGAAATTTCAGATATGGGTATTAAAATTAAAAATCTTGAAGCTGTTACTAAAACAAATATTGAATATATTTATGATATTGATACAATTGGAATTGAAAGAAAATCACCAAATATTTTTGTTGGAAGATATAAAGATGCTTGGTTAACATTAAGTGAAAAAATTACTTTATTGAAACAAGGAACAGATGTTAAAGTTGATTCATTAAAATTAAGTTTAAAAGATGATTTACTTATGCCATATGAAGTACAATATTCTGGATGGTGGTTTTGGCGGAAAGCAAAAAATATTAAAGTTTGGGTTAAATCTGAAAATCCTCACTTCAAAATAAATAAGATGGAAAGTTATAAACTTATTAAATAATGGCATCACAAACAGCACAACAAATTAATTCAACAACATCTAAGCTTAATAAAATTATTAAAGCAAAAGAAGTATTTGACCCTCGTATCATTGATGATTCAGGTTCAGGTAAATCATTATGGACAACTGAATCAGTTGAGTTTGCTGTTAAAGGTTTAAAAGATGGATATAAACTGAAAGAAAATCCATTTTTAAAATCAGTTAAAGGTGCATTTTTACGTAAATCACAATTACCATTTAAATATAGTCAAGATGAAATTGCATGTATGGAAATATGTGCTGGAGATAAAGAATTTTTTGGTGATAATTTTACTAAATTAAAGGATGGAGAAAAAGGTTGGACTAATATTGAATTAAGACCATATCAAAGAAATTTACTTAAAAGATATGATGAACACAGATGGAACATTATTATGTTTCCTCGTCAATCTGGAAAAACAACAACAACAGTTATTGAAATAGTGCATTTTTGTTGTTTTAATATTGATAAAGATGTTGTTGTTATTGCTCAGTCTGATCGTGTTGTTAATGAAATTTTATCTAAAATAAAAGAATGTTTCGCTGGTCTTCCATTCTTTATGAGCCCTGGATTTGTTTCTTTTAATAAAAAAGGATTTGTTTGCGATAATGGTTGTCGTTTAAGTATTGGTATCGCAGCTGAGTCGGTAGTTCAAGGTTTTGCTTTGGACCTCCTTTACATCGATGAATTTGCATACATCAAAAATTCAATGGTTAGAACTTTCTGGACAAATATTTATCCTGCTTTATTAAATAATCCAAATTCTCGTTGTATTATTACTTCAACACCTAATGGTCGTAATATGTTCTATGAACTTTGGGCAAATGCTGAAGCTAAATTAAATAAATTTATATCATATAGGATTTATTGGCATGAAGTTCCTGGACGTGATGAACAATTTAAAAACGATACTATTGCCAATATTGGAATAGAAGGATGGGACATGGGATTTGAATGTTCTTTTGACACACAATTAAAATCTATCTTTAATACTCCGACACAAAAAGGATTAAGACTAAATCAATTACAAAATGAAAAACTTTGGTCAAGAGATAATAATCCTATTGGAAACAAATTCAATATGGAATTTATTAGTCAAGATGTTGTTAAATATGATTTAAAAAATGATTATTTTTTACTTGGAATTGATTTATCTGAAGGATTAGAACAAGATGCAACAACAGCTAAATTAAAGAAAATTAATTGGGATATTGTCAAGAAAAAATTAACTTACACAAGTGTTGGTATATTTAAAGACAATACTATTTCAGTTGAAGATTTTGCACAATGGACAATGGATTTCACACAAAATTTTGATAATAATAAATTACGTGCAATTGTTGAAAATAATACTTATGGTGGTGAATATTTTAGTCAAGTTAAAGCTTTAAAATTAAATGATAGAAATTATGCATATTTTGATAATATTGTTTTTGCAAAATTTCGGAGAGAAGCAAAAGATGGTTTTGAATATGGTATAAGATGGAATGCACAAAATAAAAAACTTGGTGTAAAATCTTTTTCAAATTTAATTTCAGATGGAACAATGATTGAATCACATTATCAATCAATTGACGAATATTTGAATTTCGGAAAAAATAAAGCAGGTAATTACTGTGCACAATATGGACATGATGATCTTGTAATGTCTGATGTAAGTATTGGACATTATATAAAATCAAACAATATTTATGCTAATGCTTTTTTAAACGGAGCTAAAGAGGAATTAAGAATATTTCTTAATGATGAAGATGATGAAGTTCGATTAAGAAAAGAAGAAGAAATAAGAAGATTAGCTGCAATATATACTACTGAACAAGGGTTTAAACTGAGAAATTCATCTGAACATGTTAATTTGCATATAAATGATGACATTTATTTAATGATGATGTAAAAATATGATTGAATTAAAATTAAGTAATATTGTTGAAAATTATGATGAATTTATTTCAAGATTAAAAACAATTAGTTTAAAAAATAAATTTAAAAATTGGATTAAAAATGATGGTACAATATCATTACTTCCAGTAATTAGTTATTGTTTAAAAAATTTCATAAAAATAAGTTATGTTTTTGATTATGATAAAGAATATAAACTAAATTTATGCGAATCATTAAAATCAAAAACAAATCAAAAAATATTTTTTGATAAAATGTTTGAAGATAATATTTATTTGAAATATAATGATAAATCATTATTAAATATTGTTGATGATCCAAATTTAGGATATTCTCAAAATAAGATTGATGAAGCAAAATTAAAATTTATTTCAGAAGCATATAATAAAAATTTATATCATGTATCTAAAATTGAAAATTACGAAAATATTAAATTACTTGGGTTAAAAAATAAATTTAATTATTTATGTCTTGATTATATTGATGAAAGTTATTCTTTAAATGAAGAAGATGAAGAAATTTCAAATGTTGTTGTTTCAGTAAAAGTATCTGATGTTAAAAATAGATTTTATCCAGATCCAGAAAGTTTTGATAGAAGTTGTCAATATGCTGGATATGTTGGTTATATGATAGCTGAAAAAGTTAATTTGGATTTATTATTTTTATTTTATTATTTATATGATGGACTTTCATGGTGTTTTGTAATTGGTGAAATTTTACCTGAATTATTAGAAATTAAAACAAATATTATTTAATATGGAAACTTCAACAATCAAATGGCATTTTTTACCTGAATTACCTAAAAATACTGATGAAGTATTAATTGCAGTTCAATATGATGATATGCCTATTCAAGGATATTATTCAAAAGGTAAATGGAAAGGTAGTGTTAAAGTTACTGAACAAATGAATGATGGTTATGTTAATGATAATACATTTAGTGGAACTGAATTTATTTATGCTTGGGCTGAAATGCCGAAAATGCCAAAAGTTCCTGAAAATTTTAATCCATTAGAAAGATGAAAGCACAAATATCTTCTTTTGAAAAAACACAACAGGTTATAAAAATGTTGAATGATTTAATGGCTTTAAATGAAGCACATGGTCATGATGTTCATGAAAAATTAAGATTTCCTGAAAATTGGAATATTTATATTGAAAATTCAAATGCACCAATAACAGGTGCTCAATCAGCATGTTATGATAATGCTTTAAAATATTCTAAAAAATATAAATTTCCTTTATGTATTGGTGCATTTATATTGAAAAGTCAATTAATGGATGATATTGAATGGGTAAATAAAACTGATTTTAATAAATTCAATCAATATTATGCAATTTATCCACATGCTTGGAATCTTAATGAAAAAGGAGAAATATTTGATACAACTATTTATAATGATTTAGATGAATTTTTTTATATTGGAATTGAAGTTGATTATACAAAGTTTAAAACAGGTTTCGGTGATTTAGATTCGTATTTGAGAACTTTATTAAATACTAATAAGTAAACTTATGAAAATAACAGCATTTCACGGTACGAAAAATAAATTCAATAAATTTGAATTAGGAAGAATAATATCTAATCCAATTTATGGTGGAAATATTGATAATGGATTAGGTATATTTTTTACTGATAATTTAACAATGGCTAAATGGTTTGCACAAGCTGTTGAATATTCATGTGATGATAATAAATATATTGATACTGGAAATAAAGCATATTTAATTACAGCTGAATTAATATTAAATAAACCATTAGAATTTAAAAATGAAAATGGAAAATTTGATGATTCTTATCAACAATATTTTGAATTTATTGAAAAAATAGGTGGTGTTGGTATTTGTCATGAAAAATTATTATCAGCTGGTTATGATAGCATAATTATATATAATGCTGATACAAATTATTATGAAAATGGAACTTACGATGCTTATGTTATGTTGACAACTGAAAATATTAAAATTATTTCAAATATAGAATTAAATACTAACAAAAATCTTAATCAACAAGCAAATACAAATGGTGAATTATATACAACTGAAACTTATTCACCTGAATCAAAAATTGATTATAAACCAACAATAAATTCAGTACCTTTAAGTTATTAAAAATAATTTTAAATAACTATATACGTTAGTCTATATTATTAAATAAACAAGGATATATAATTTAAAAATAAAATTAAAAGTTATGAACAAATTATCATTTATATTTGATGGTAAGTTTTATACAAAGTCAGAAGTTAAAATTCCTGACGATAAATCTTCCGAATCTTATGTACAAGGTGTTATTAGTGGAATTAAAACCAGTAGTAATAAACCTTTAACAGCAATCTTGTTTCAACAAGATTTTTTGTATATTTATGGTTATGAAATTCCTCAAAAACCTGAATCAGTAATTGAAAATCTTTGGTGTACAAGTCCTGAAGGAATTGAACAGATAAATTGTACTCCAGCATTTATTGCAAGACATCTTAACAATAGCGAATCAGGAACAGAATATAATGAATTAGAAATTTTAGTATCTTATCCTGAAATGTATAAATTCATACCTATTATAAGTGAACAAAATGTTAAAGATTTATTGAATTTTTTTATATTTGATTTGAATATTAATTTTCATCCTGATGATAGATTTTCAGATTATTTGAATGAAGGTAATCTCATAATTGATTCAAAAGGAAACGATATTCATTTTAATGATACAGCTTGTGATTTCATGGAAGATTTGATTGCAGCTTCATTTGAAATTTGTGGTGATAAAGTTTATGATTTTGGATTTGAAATTCAACAAGCAAAACTTGGAGAACAAGGAATTATAATTGGAGGAGATGTTGAAACAGAAGAAGTAAAAAGTACTGTTGATTCAGATCAACTTCAAGCTTGGTTAAAACGTTATAATGAACTTCCAGAAGGTCCTGAAAAAGAAGTTGCTAAAGAATGGGTAATTAGTTTAGGTGGAAGTGTTGAAACTGAATTAGATAGATCAGGACTTGGTGAAGAAAATGAACCAGAAACAATTGCTCTTGCTAATTCAATAATAAATCAAGTTTCAAATACAGAAGATTTAAAAAATATTCAATATTTAAATAGTGAAATTGAAAGGTATCGTATTCAACATAGTCTTGATATTATGCAAATGCTTGATGTTAATAAAGCTATTTTAAATATTTTAGATGAAGTTGAAAAAAGAACAACAGAAAAACCACTTTATGATCCAAAAGGTAATGTTGTTCCAAAATTTGTTTATGATGAAGACAATGATGATAATTATCGTGAATTTAATAAAAAAATGATTACTGGTTTTCTTGGAAAACAAATTGATCCAAGTGGTTCAGCAGATTGGGGTGGAATACCTGTTTGGTCAGTTGCTGGTGATGAATTTACAGGAATTTTTGTTTGTATAGATGATAATGATGATATTGTTTTATTGAGACGAGATTTTGATGAAAATATTGAAGAAAATACTGATAATGAATTATCACGTTTTGATGAAGATGATACTATTTCAATTGAATATATGTTGAAATGTATGGCAGATAAATCAGAATATAATGGTTTCACATTATTTGCTGTTGATGATGACTATATTATTCATAAAGATGAATTTTCAAATGATTCAAAAGAATTGATGGGAAATCTTGATGTTGATAAAAGTGAAGTTAATAATGAAACAATACCAACAGAATTTCTTTTTGGTAAATTAAATAAAGATATTAAATTATTTGTTTCTCAAAATTCATGGTTTGAATATGATGAGCATACTGATGAAAGTATTAGTTTCATAACTCGTGAATATGGTGATGTTGGAGAAGAAAGTCCAGGACAAAAAGATATTGATAAAGCAAAACAAATGTGTTTACGTTTAAATGAAACATTTAAAAACATAAATGCTACTTGGGAAACAGTTGATGAATGGACATATATTATTGTTAAATTTATTGGTTCAAAAATTCCTATTACAAATGAAGAAGCTTGGGCAACTGCTACAGATGATATAAAATCAGATTTTGATGAAGATTATGTTGATACTACATTAATTCCTGAAGAATTTACTGATTTATTAATGAATTTTTATTTTGCTTGGGATTTATTAGATTCTAATTGGACAAACAATAGTGGTTTTGTAACTTTAGACGATTTATATCCATTTAGTGAAAGTTTTGATGATTTAGAATTTACTGTTAAAAATTGGATTAAAGAAATAACTGGAAAAACTGATGAAGATTTTAATATGTTTAGTTCTCGTTATAATAGTGTTTCAATTGTTGGTGATTTAGAAAACTTTAATAATGCTTATAATGAAATTATTGATTGGTTAGATAATAATGGTAGTAATGATAATCATGATTTAATTATTGATACTTATTATAGTAATTCTTATCCATTCACTAATGGAGGTACAAAAGATTTACAAGTTAAAATTAATGAATGGTGTGATGCTTCAATTAAAAGTTTGGAAAATAATCCTTTAGTTAATCCTGAAGTTATAAGTGAACCTGTTGTAAACAATGATAAATTAAAGGAACTTATTGGAATATTTGTTAAACAAAATTCATGGTTTGCTGATGAAAGTGATGATGAAACTCCATTTGAAATGAGTTTTACAAGTCGTGACTATGGTAATGTTGGAGATGAAAGACCAGGACAAAAAGACATTAATAAAGCAAAAGATCTTTGTAGACTATTGATGAATAATTTTCCTGGAGAAGTTAAATGTGAATGGTCAACAGTAGATGAATGGACGTATCTTGAAGTTTATTTAAAAGGTTCTGATAAAGTTAGTTGGGATTAAATTAAAAATATATGACAAATATTGGTGGATTTTTAAATTTAAATGAATCATTTGAAGAAACTTTTGGAAAAAAGTTTCTTCATGAAAGAAATTTTTCAGGAATAAATATTTATAGTAATATTGATCGTAAATATAATAATATTATTATAGCTCCTTGGGATAAAAAAGGTTCTGAACGAGGTATGAATGTTGGAGATTTAGAAAATATTGCTTTTGAATCTGAAAAATTAAATGATTGTAATTTACAATATGGTATTGATAATTGGAAATCAATTGTTTTAAAACTGAAAAAGAAAAACATTAATTCTTTAGAATTATATGTTGAAAATATTGTATTAAAATTAAAACCAATTAAATAATTAAATAAACAGCTCGGAATTAATTTTCGAGCTGTTTATTTTTATATTTTCCAGTCCATATTTTATGAATAAATAGGATATATTTCAAAGTAATTAGTATAAAGTAATTTTAAAATAATAAATCAATTATATAATGGAAAATGTTGTTCAGGATTTTGATGAAAAATATCAGGTAAAAACAGAAATTGAACATATTCTTGATAAGTCTGGAATGTGGATTGGTTCAACACAAAATAATGTTATTGAATATCCTTTATTTGTACCATCAAAAAATAAAATTTGTTTAATAAAAAATACTGGACATAATTCAGGTTTACTTAAATTAATTGATGAAGTACTATCTAATTCTGTTGATGAACATCGACGTAAAGAATCTTTATTTAAAATAACTGAAATATCTGTTCATGCAAATAATAACGGATTAGTAACAATTACTGATAACGGTGGTATACCTGTTGAAATACATAAAGCAACTGGTTTATTAATTCCTGAATTAATTTTTGGACATTTAAGAACTTCAAGTAATTATGATGATTCTAAAGAACGTGAAGGTGTTGGAACTAATGGTTTAGGGTCTAAATTAACAAATGTTTTTTCAAAAAAATTTACAGTTGAAACTTGTGATACTAAAAATTCTGTTTGTATTGAATGGAAAAATAATATGCAAGAATCTAATAAAGATTTATTACATTATCATACAGGATTTAATATCATAAGAGAAAATAAACATTATACGAAAATTCAATTTCAACTTGATTTAGAAAGATTTGATCTTGAAGAACTTGGATTTTCAACTATAAGAATTTTACAACGTCGTTGTATTGATGCAGCCGCAGCAAATCCAGGATTAACTGTTAACTTTTCAACAGATATTGCTGATGGAAAACTTGATTCAACATGGTTTTTTAATAACTTCAAAGAATATGTTTCTTTATTTTTAGATGAAAAACAATTACCAGGAATTATTGAACATAAAAATAAAAAAGATGATATTTTTATTGTTCCTGAAAATATTGGTTTTAATCATGGTTTTGTTAATGGTGGAATTTGTTCTCAAGGAACACATATTGATAAATTGGAAAAACAATTAACAACATCAATTTTGGAATATTGTGTTAAAAATGAAATGGAATTAATAACAGCAAAAGATATATTGCAACGTATATCAATTTTTGTTAATACTACTGTTATCAATCCAACATATGATTCACAAACTAAAGAAAGATTGACAAATAAGATTGACAAATATATATTGAATTTTTCAAAAGAATTTCTTGATGGATTAAAAGATTCAGCAATAATGCAATCATTAAAGGATTTTTATGAAATTAAGTACGCTGAAGTTAAAAAGAAAGAATTAAAACAATTAAATAAATTAATTTCTTTGACAAAAACAAAAAAATTAATTACTTGTGCTTCTAAAGATCATACTGTGAATGAATTATGGTTATTTGAAGGAAACTCAGCTTCTAACGGATTTAGAAAACATAGGAACTTATTTCAATCTGCTTATTTATTGCGAGGAAAAATTAAAAATACTTTCAATTTAAATCGTGGTCAGATTGTTGAAAATGTTGAACTTCGTGAAGTTATTGCAACTTGTGGTTTATTGTTTGGTGAACCTGCAAAAAATTTAAAGAATTTTAAATTTAATAAATTGGTGATTGCATCTGATATGGATTTTGATGGTCATCATATTTGTGGATTATTACTTGCATTTTTTGGTAAACATTTTGTTGAACTTATTAAAGCTGGAAAAATATATCGTGCTTTAAGTCCAATTATTATTGCTGATAAAAAAGGACAAGATAAAAAATACTATTATAGTATTGATGAGTTTGAAGCAAATTCCAAAGATTTGAAGGGATGGGATATCACTTATACTAAGGGCCTGGGTGGGCTCGATGACCAAGATTATAGACAAATGTTAAGAAATCAAAAATTGATATTATTTACAATCGAAGATATTTCAGATATTGAAGCAATAGGTGTTTGGTTTGATAAATCAACTGAACAAAGGAAACAATTAATATTGGAAGACTCAGGAGAAAACGCAGCTTAATTAAAATAATTTAAATAAATAATATGTCAGTAGCTTTAACTTATTGTAATTCATTAAAACCAACTGTTTATAAAATTGGTTATTTGGGAAAAGGATATTATGTTCCTTCTCAACCTTATTATGAAATTTGGAAACAAATGTTAAGACGTTGTTATGATTTTAAAAATCAAGAAATTAAACATCCATCATATATTGAATGTAGTGTTCATGAAAGTTGGTTAAATTATCAAAATTTTGCTGATTGGTGTAATAATAATGGTTATAATAAAATATTATTTATTGATAAAGATATTTTATTAAAAGGAAATAAAATATATGGTCCAGATACATGTTGTTTTGTTAATAGACATTTAAATAATTTATTTACAAAATCAAATGTAGCTAGAAACGGTTTACCTATTGGTGTAATATTAAATGGTTCAAATTTTCAAGCAAGATGTGGTTTTGTAGATTCAAATGGTAAAAAATCAAGAAAATTATTAGGTACTTATATAACTAAAATTGAAGCTTTTAAAGTTTACAAAAAAGCAAAAGAAGAATACATTAAAGAAATGGCAGATAAATATAAATCAGAAATTTCTGAAAAAGTTTACAATGCTCTTTACTCATATGTTGTTGAAATAACAGATTAATTTAAATATTTATTATGGATGATTTAAAATATATCAAAACTAAAAAAGGTTTTATTATTATGTTTCCTGGAACATTTTCACATTCAAATTTTAAACACTTTGAACCAATTTCAGCTGGTTTTGTTTCGGTTGGAGTTAATTCTGATAAAGAAATTAGTTGTAGATGTTATGGTGAAAGCATTGGTCTGAAATTAAAACCATCAGAAGAAGATAAATTTTTAATTGAAATGCAATATTTTAATAACTTTAATTAATAAATAATAATAATAATAATATGAAACAAAAATTTATTGTTCCTAAAGAAGTTTCAAAAAATGTTCAAATAAAATTTGATAGAAATGGAGATTCATCATTAATTGGTTTTATTACTATTGATAATGAATTAAAACCTTGGATGTTTAAACTTCCAGGAGGAACTTGGTATATTTCTGAACAAAATTTCCTAACAGGAGAAATAATACTTTGGAATGGACTTAAAGATGTTCAGGATAAATATGAATATATTGTTGAAGAATGGAATAAATTTGGTAATAATAATATTCATCTTCAAACATATTTGAATCAAAAATTTGAAGAAGGTTTAGAATTAATTAGTTGTTTCGAATTTAAATTAATATTCAAACGTAAAATATAAACATATGTCAAAAGTAAGATTAAAAATCCATAATGATGGAAAAGAAAAACATGAATCTTTTGAAGCTCGTATTTATGATGAAAATAATAATTCAATCATTGAAGGATATGGTTATGATAAAGAAGAAGCTATTTTAAATTTACGACTTAAAATTGATGAAGAAATAGTAAAAGTTAATAAACTAAAAGATATTGATTTTGAAGATTTTGATTGGATTTCATGGGATGGAAAAATAATTGATAAATAGTTTAAATATGACGAAATATGTTATTGTTGATATTGATGGAACTATTGCGGATATTTCGCATCGTAAAAAATATGTTGAAAATGTTCTTAAAAAAGATTGGGTTAAATTCTTTGAAGGTGTTAAAGATGATAAACCTATTAAAAATATTATTGAGTTAGTTGATATATTATCACTTGAATATAATATAGTTTTTTGTACTGGACGTGGTGAAAAATTACGTTATTTAACTGAACAATTTATTCAAAGACAATTTGAATATATTAGTATTTCAAATTGTAAAATACTTATGCGTTCTGAAAATGATAGACGTAAAGATATTGAAGTTAAACCTGAACTTTTAAGAAAAGCCGGAATATCTAAAAATGAAGTTGCATTTATTTTGGAAGACAGGGACAGTGTGGTCAAAATGTGGAGAAAGTTAGGTTTTACATGTCTTCAAGTTTGTGATGGAAATTATTAAAATAAAATATTATGATATATAATGGATGTGAAGATAAAAGATCATCAGAACAACGTAAATATGAATGGGATAAGAAAAAACAACTTGCAAATCATAATAAAAGTTGTCAAAAAGGACATAAAAAACGTAAGGATAAAAAACATATAAAATAATGGCAAAATTATTTCAAACTAATTTACCGGAATGGGAAAAAATAACTGAAATTGATTTTACAGATGAATCAATTAAACAATATAATATTGATACAAGAGATTTTTGTTGTGCTACATCTAATAAAATATTTAATAATAAAAAAGCAGAATATCCATTTGAATATGAAGTTATTAAAAAATATCTTGATAGATTTTTTCATACTAATGAAGTAGTGAAAGAAATTATTAATAGATTTTATTTACAATCAGGAGGTGAAGGACATTGGAGACAATTCAATTTAGATACAACTGATGAAAAAGCTTTATATTGGAATGCAAAATATTTGAGAATTTATCGTACTGAAATTGGATTATGTATTTGTAATTCGCATAATAAAGCATTAAAAATTTCAACACTTATGTGTAATGTTAATCAAGAATATTTAAATTTTATTAAAGAACGATAAAATTATGGAAAAACATACTTTATTTTTAAACAGTGATTTAAAAAATAAATCTAATACTGGAGAAGTAATATTCCAAAGTAATATTAATATTATTACAGATACAAATATTTTAACTTCAAACATAGCTAAAATGATGGTTAGTAGTACTGCTTATATAAAAACCGGTATTATTTTTCCATTAGAATTACATTGGTTACCAAAACCAGATATAACTGCTTTTGAATTAGCTTGTTGTATTCCATATATTAATAATTATAATATTTTTCCTGAAGAAGTTTTTGATCAAGATGGAACAATTTCAAAATCATTAGATTTTTTAAAACATTTTAAAATAACTAATCATAATATTGAAAAATAATATGGAAGTATCTGGATATTGTTTTGTAAATAAAACTACAACTACTGGTCTATCTGCAATTGAGATTGAAAAATTTGAAGGACAAATTTGTAGAGTATTTGAATTTGGAGAAGATTGTGTTTTAGTTATTGATAGAGAAGGACAAGGAATTGCTTCTTTTGATATGTGTGATATTGGATCAAGTTTTAAATGTTCTGAAACTGGTGAAGTTATATGTTCTCCTGATTTAAACGAAATGGAAAAAATGTTATATTCAACTAAATGTATGTTGAGAAAAGGTGGTTATAATTATATTATTAAAAATATGGTTATACAAGCAAGTTTACATTATGGTAAATTTAATGATAATGTGCTTTGGCAAGTTGAAAATGAAGAAAGAGCACGAAAAGAATATGAACAAAAACAGAAAACAGAAAAATAAAAATAATCATTTTGTATAAATACTATATATTTGTACAAAAATAAATGATATGGATATGAAAAGAATGTTTGTTGATACTGAAACAACTGGAACTGATGCAAAATTAAATTGTATTCATCAATTATCTGGTTGTTTAGAAATTAATGGAGTAATTGTTGAAGAATTTGATTTTAAAATAAGACCATTTGAAGGTTGTATTATTAAAAAAGAAGCATTAGATGTTTCAGGAGTAACTGAAGAAGAAATAATGCAATATCCACCTGAAATGGAATCTTATTACGAATTTAAAAATATGCTTGCTCGTTATATTAATGAATTTGATAAAACACAACATTGGTTTATAATTGGATATAATGTTAAATTTGATGCTGAATTTATTAATGCAATGTTCTTAAGAAATGATGATCTTTATTTTTATTCATTATGCTGGGGAAATGTTATTGATGCTATGAGTTTAGCATCAGATATGCTTGCATCAATTAGACATACAATGTCTGATTTTAAACTCAATACTGTTGCACGTCAACTTGGAATTATTGTTGATGAAACAAAATTACATAATGCTCAATATGATATTGAAATAACTCGTGATGTTTATTATAAAGTTAAACATCCAGATATTTATGATATTGATATTACAGAATTAATTAATGATTCAAATATTAATATTGTTAATTGTAATAATAATACTACTGGACCTTGGGATATTAAACCTATTCAAGATAGAGTTGAAGAAAAAATTGAAGAAAAATCAATAGTTAAATTATATGATAATCTTGAAGATATTTCTCAAAATGAAATTGAAGCAGCAAAACAAGATATTAAATCGGCTTTTTTACAACCAACTATAATAAAGGAAAATAAGGTTGAAGAAAATAAAACAACTTCAATGATTAAAATTGAAACTTATGAATATAAAATAAGTTTTGGAGAAAAACATAAAAATGAAACAATTAAACAAATAATTGAATATGATCCTCAATATATAATGTGGTTAAATGATAATCATATTAAAGGAATTTTTGTTAGTGACGAAATTATGAATGCTTGTTTAAGACAAAAACATAAACTTGATAATTCAACTCCATTTCATAATGGTAGAAATAAAAAAATTGAAGAAGATGATTTACCTTTCTAATTTTCAAGTATAAATAATTTAAAATAATAATTATGATTTGTTCAATACTTTTTATTTTAACAATATTCGTAAATATCATTAGATGTTTTAAAGTAAAAAATACAAGAGGATTATTTTTAATGAATATTTCTCTCATATTATTTATGATCTGTATGGGAATATTTGTCATACATTGGGATAAATTACCTTAAATTTTTTAAATAAATATATTAGTAAATAAATAAAATAATTAATAAAATAATAAAATATCATGGATTATCAGGCAATTTTCGCATTAACACTTCAAGCAAAATATAATAATTTTGAAGGTAAAACTTTCAACTGTGAAAAAGTAGTTGAATTAGTTCCAGGTTCAAAAACTACTATTAATGATGCTGGTATTGAACTTTTCTTTTCAACAGGACATAATGGAAGAGGTAATACTGTTTCAATAACAGCTGTTGATAATAAATTAATTGATCTTGAACTTTATGATAAAGTTAAAGGATTAAATGAATTTTCAGGAATTACTGAAAATGAATTAATGTTAAAATTAAAAGAATTGATTTAAATAAAAACATATTATGATTCAATTAGCATATCATGGTTCTCCAAATAAATTCAAAGAATTTTCTTTTAAGAAAGTTGGTACTGAAGGTGGAATTGACGGTGCAGGTTTCGGAATATATTTCTCCACAAGTAAAGCTGATGCTTTAACTTATGGAGAAAATGTTTATACCTGTATGTTACAACTTAAAACAAATGTTGATAATCATAAAGTAACATTTCAACCACAAATTCTTAAAGCTATTTTAGATTCATGTGAAAAAGAAAAACATAATTATTATGACGAATTTTATGATTATTATAAAACTGATTCTGAAAAAGAAGAATTAATTAAGATATTGTTAAATGATTTTGATTCTGATACAGAAATTCTTGCAGATATTATTAGAAAGTGTTATAAAGGACAATGTGGAGATTTATTGAAAATTACAGATAAGTATGGTTTTAGTCATACTCAAGATTATGATAGTCCTGATTCACCTGATATTATGCACTATATTGTTTATGATTTAGATGCTATTACGATACAAAATATTGAAAATTTAAAAACAATTTAAATTCATATATAAATAAAATAATATTTTATATGACACTTGAAGAAAAAGAACAAGAATTAATTGATAAATATATTCCAATACTTATTGTATCTGGTTTTGTTAATCCTATTATTAGATTTGATATAAATTTAACTGAAGGATTTAATGAAGATTCAATAGTTATTAATTATTCTTCAATTCAAAAAAATCAAGTTAATTATAATAAAAATTATGTTCAACAAAATATAATACTTCAAATTCAAGGAGATATTATTAATCAAATATATAATGAGTTATTTACTTTTTGTACAAATAGGAATTTATAAAATAAAATATTATGGATAATTATGAAAATGAATTTTCAGAAGCAATAAAATCTTGGTTAAGTCAATCAAATTTTATTGATAACATTGTATCAAATGAATTAGGTTTTTTTGAAGAAAGATTAGATACTAATTCTGAATATTTCGATGATAAAGAATTCTTATTGAAAAATACTTGTAAGGAATTTTTTACAACATTATTTGCACTTTTTTGTGAAGAAAATGATGATCCTTCATTGGCAAATAAATTATTTGCTGATGAAACACATTCAGATTTTAAAAAAGAATTTGAAGATAAATTTGAAAAATTAATTTTGCCTACTTTATCAGAAAAATTATTGAAACATTCTGAAGTAATTACACTAATTGAAAGTAGTAATTTAAATGTTATTGATTCTTTTGGAGAACAAGATTCACTTGGAGAACAAGATTATTATCAACGTCTTGGTAATGAAGAACAACCTCCTGTTATTGAAATTGAAGAAATTGAACCAGATGAAAGAGGACGTAAATCAAAATTCAAAAAATATTCGGTAAATTATCAAATTGTTATTGATGGAGAAATTATTGAAATTGAAGGAACAATAACAGCTTTAGGTCAACCAAAATTCGATGTTGATACTGATGAAATTCAAGATGCTGATTCATATGATTATTGGGAATCACATTGGGAAGATATTGAAGAACAAATTTTTCAAAAATTTTCAGAAGAATTTTAAAAATAGAATTTTATGACAAAATCTGAATTTGAATTAGCCAGGTATAGTAATAAGTATTTATTGAAAGAGATTTATAAATCATATCTTAAATCAATTGATCCTAAGTTAATAAAACATTTCAAGGATAATTTAGATGAAAAATTTATTGATGAATTAAGAAAACATGAATCAATTTATGCTTGTTTTAAATATATTCTTGGATTAAATATATCTTTTTTCTTTATTGAAAATTTAAAAGAAATGGGATATGATATTGATGAAGTTTTAGATGATCTTAATGTATACAAATCAAAAGATTATGATCGTTCTATTGGTGTTATTTGGTCTTTACAATATAGAGATTTAAAAGATTCATTTAATATTTATTGTGAAGATGTTTTCAAGATATTTTCGAAAAGATACCCAACATTAATATTATACATGTGTCAAATTAAATTACATATAAATTGGTAAAAATAAAAATATTATGAATATAAGAGAATTTGAAAAAAAATAAAAATAATGTTGATAATTTATTGATGTTAATTTTTGATGATTATAAAAAATCAATTGACAAAGATAGTAGTTATTCTTTAGGTGATTCATTAATAACTTATGTTGGTGATTCAGAAAGTTATGTAACAATATTTGAATGTTTTAAATATGCATTACAAGAACAATTATCATTTTCATTCACTGATTCAATAAAATATATTAATCTTGATATTGATCAAGTTTTAGGTGAATTAATTGAAATGAATGAAGATGAATCAACTGGAATTATTATTTGGCAAATGATGGGAGAAGGAGCAAAGTATAATAAATTAATGAAAATATATGATGTTCAATGTGAAGAAATTATTAATATTTATCTGAAAAAATTTCCAGAAATATTTTTATCTATGATGAAAATCGAATTACGTTAATAATATTTTTCAATCAATATTTTAAGTAAAAAATGGATATATTCTTATATAAAGAGTATATCCATTTTTTAAATTTAAACCATATGAGTACTGTTAAACAATTACAAAATAAAATTGAAAATCGATTAAATAAAGTAAGTACATTATTTCAAGAATGTATTGAATTACGGAAACAAAAAAATTTATTAAATGATTATTATGAAATTGAATCTAAATGTCGTTTAGATTATGGTGGCAATACTTCTAATTTAAAAGGAAAGAAACAAACAGTAATTTTAGGTTATTGTTATTCTCATACAGATGATTTTGTTGATGAAGATAGTGGTGAAGTAGTATCGATAAAAAGAAGTTTAATTTGTAGTGTTAATGGTGAACCTTGTAATGAACATGGTAAATTATTTGAAAATATGAATTATGGTGAATTAATTAATTGGATTTAAAAATGGGAAAAAATATATCCGAATATCTTGATTTTCAACCTGATGATTTAGGAGTAAGACAAATAGTTGATAAAAGAGATTCAGCAATATTATTAAGTGGTTCAATTATATATAGAACAACAACAAATAAAGGTACTGGTTTTCAATTATTTTTAAATAAAGATGAATATAATAAAATTAAACAATCAAATTTAAATGGTTTATGTCATGTTCATTTTTATGGTGGAAATTATATTTGGTTACCTGAACAATCATATTTAATAATATCAATTTGTGAATATATGGGTTGGATTAATAAAAACAAATAAATGAAAAATTTTGATGTTCGACAAGCATCTGGTGATGCAACAAATGGATTTATTGCTTTTCTTAATGGGAAGAAAATTGAAGACAATCCACATAATAAAGAAATTCCATATAAAGATTGGTGTGCTGGTTGGAGAAATGCCAAAGATGCAACAAAAGAACAAATAATATATTTTAAATGGATTTATTCAATTAATGATTAAAAATACAAAATAAAAATGGCTATTCAGAAACAAGATTCAGTTGAAATAAAAAAACGTGGAGTTAAATCATTTTTAAATACAGAAGTTAGAGATTTTGCAAAATATGTTATTGAAACAAGAGCATGTCCATCAATAATGGATGGATTAAAAGTTGGTGCAAGAAAAATAGTTTGGGCTGCTTTAAATGGAGATTTAAAAAATCAAGCAAAAGTTAAAATGCCTTCACTTATTGGTGACGTTTTCAAATTACATTATAATCACGGAGATGCTTCATTAGTAAATACTGTTGTGCAATTATGTTCAACTCATACATATAAATATGCTCCACTTTCTGTTATTGGACAAATTGGAACATTACGTGTTCCTAAATGTGATACAGCTCCAAGATATTTGCATGTTAAAAAAACACCTTATATTGATTTTTTTAAAACAGATACTGAATTATTAGAACGTTTAACAGATGATGGAGATTTAGTTGAACCAAAATATTTTTTACCAATAGTTCCTATTGTATTACTTTGGAGAACAAATTCACCAGGATTTGGATTTTCTTTTCGTTCATTTTCATATGATTTAAATTCGGTTATTGATAATTGTGTAAAATCAATTACTCAAGGAACTTGTGAAACAGATATTGATGAAATTCCATTAGTGCCATTTGTTGAAGGAATAAAACAAGAAAATATTATATTTAATGGAAATAAAAATTCATGGTATAACGTTGGTGAATATGAATTAAATTTAGTTACTGATAATTTAATGGTTACTGATTTACCATTTGATGTTAGTTTTGAAAATTATGATGAACATTTACATAATCTTATTGAAAAACAATATATCATAAGTTTTACAGATTTAAGTATGGATGGTAAAATTCGTTATAATATTCAATTTGCTAAAGGAAGATTAAAATTATTGTCATCTGATAAATGGAAATTCTTCACAAATATGAAATTGTTTTCAAAGGTCATGAAAAATACATTAAATTGTATTGATGCTGACGGTAAAACAATTTTAAATTTTGAAACACCTTATGCTCTTATTGATTGTTTTATTAAAAAACGATTAGTTTTCTATCAGAAAAGAAAAACAAGAACAATGGAAGTTGTTAGTGCTGATATTATGGATTTATCTAATAAAATTAGGTTCATAAAAATGGTTATTAATGATGAATTAATTATTAATAAAAGAAAAATTGTTGATATTAAAATTGATCTTGATAAATATAAATTACCATATGATGTTCTTAAAATGAACATTGATAAACTTACTATTGAAGAGATTGAAAAAATGGAAGATAAACGAGATGAATTAATGACTTATCTTGAATATATCAGAATTACTCCAATAAATGAAATGTATGTTCAGGATTTGATTTTATTTAAAGAAAAATTTTCTAAAATCAATAAATAATAAATATATTTAAAATAGAAAATATATGCAATCAATACAAAGAATAAATGATTTTTCATTATTGAAATTTGCTGATACACAAGTAAATAATGATTTTTGGAAAATTAAATCGGAATTAAATTTAGTTAATAATCAATATCTTATAAATACTGATATTAATAATACTATTTGGTCTGAAGGATCTTCAAAATATCAACATATATTGAATAAAACTTTTAGTAGTGTTCCATTATTTATTCCAAATGAAGATAGTATTATTATTAATTCATTAACTACTGATGTTCATTTAGTATTAAAACAAAATTATCATTTAGAAACTCCATTGTTTGGAATACATGTTATTATTAAATCATCAAAAACAAATGAAATTTTAATATCGAAAATTGTTAAACAAGAAGAATTTGTTATTGTTCCTGAAGTACTTATTATTGATGGTTCACATTGGACTGTTGAAACAATATTGCAAATACCAACAACAGATGATATTTTAATGTGTCAAATTACAGAAATTTTATTATCCGATACACAATCAGATATAACAAATACTGGACTTATATTAAATTTTCCTTTTGATTTTGTTGTATTGATTAGTGAAAAACCATTAGATGATAGAATAAAAACAATATTATCTTTTGATGAAAATCAATTCCTTAAAATAGAATTACAAACTAATGAAAATAAAAGTGTTGAACAATCATTATTAGATTCATTTGAATTGACAACAGCACAAATAGGTATTTCACATATTATTAATTATGGTACAATAACATCAGGATATTTAAATAATGTTATTAGAATTTCAGATGAAGTAAATAAATATAATTCAATTATTCTTGGATTAAATTTATTATCATTATTTACACAATATCCTAATGAACCTGTATATATTTTTGTTTCAACTGAAATTTTAATTGATGGAAAATTAGTAAAAAGAGATGCTCAAATACAAACAACATCATTAATTGTTAATCCATTAATTCAAGCACAGATTGGTGAAATAATTTCAAACAGAACTGATTATCCTGTTCAAGTTATTCAACAAAATAATGTTACAAATACTATTATTGAAGCTAAAAAAGAAACAAAAATAGTTTCAATACTTCAACCAATATTTATGGATTTTGTTAAAGATGATATTATTTTTGAACCAAAAAATATTTATTTTAATAATGTTACAAAACAAACTTATTTGAAATTTATTGCTATTAATAATGATTCAGAACAAGTACAATTAAGTAAAATTACTTCTGATGGAAAATATTATTTTGATCTATCTGAATTTAATACAATTTCAATTAACACTACTTATGAATTATGGAATGCAAATTCACTTAATTTAATTGGAAAAGGAAATGTTTTACTAAAATAAATAAACAAAAAATCACTCAATATAATTGCAAAAAACAGGATATATTTTATATGTATTCTGTTTTTTTTTTCTTTTAAACAAAAATTATGGCTCAAAATATATTGACTGCAATTGATATTGATATTAATCAAAAATCAATTGATAAACAGATAGAAGAAAATATAATACTTTTCAATAAACAAAGATTAAAGAAAAAACTTAAGGATATTAGAGATAAACTTAAAGTTGATTTTCCTGATGATGTTGATAAACAAATATTGTCAAAAGATAGTATTAAATTAATAACAACTGAATTAATTACAGATACAGAAGCTAATGAATTTAGAGTTAATCAAAAAGAAATTATTTTATCTACAAAAGATAATCATTATATATTGAGACAAACAATTCAAGATTTAAATGAATTGAATGAATTTTCAGCAGAAATTGAAAGAAATGAAATACAAAAAGTAGATAAATTTTTATCTTATGCTGGTATTTTATATTATAGTTTGAATAAATTACCATTATTTCAAAATATAATAAAAATTCGTCGTGAATCAATTATAGAATATATTAAATCTTATTCAAATAAAAAATTATCTTTCAATACTGATTCATTAAATATTTTATTAAATATTCGAGAAATTTATAAAATAGATAAAACAATTGATGATATTGAATTATATGAAAAATTTGAAATGGAATCAAATATTGATATGTCAAATAAACTATCAGATATTTGTTTTAAAAAAGTTTCAAAAGGTGAATTATCAAACAATATTATTAATGATTTTGCACAAAAATTAAATGTTATTACTCGATTAGCAAAAACTCAGATAATAAGTAATAAATTATTAGGGATATTTCTCAGCAATAAATTTATATCAAATAATTATGTTACTTGTTTTAAAACAATGTATTCTAATAATATTAATAATGAAAATATATATTGTACTCGAACTATTGGCGAATTATTGTTTGAAATAACTAATGAAGAAAATAAATTAATTGATAAACAATTTAAACAACAAATTTATTTATGTTATGATGGTACAAGACCAACATCAGAAGAATATTATAAATGGAATGGTTTACAAGTTTTTGATATTGACTTAAAAGAATGGACAGGAAGTATTGATTTATTAAAACAAAAAATGTTTGATTATTTACAAGAATTTAATTGGTTTTTGTGGATATGTAAATCAGCTTCAGGAAAAGGTATACATGTTTATTCTAAAGTTACTCCTCCACATCATGTTTATACTGACATTAAAAATAATAATTATATTTCAAAATATTGGTATAAGGTAAATTATCAAACAAAAGTTTCAATTGTATATGATATTTTATATCGTTTAAATAAAGATTCAAGAAGTAACATAAATTTTCCAAATAATTTTTTTAGCGAAGAATCAAATTATTTTGAATTAACAAACAAAATATTTGTTAATGGAGAACCAAAACTTGTTGGTGTTGATAATACTGTTGGTAGAATAACATCAGGTATTCGTTTAACATATGATGAATCACCATTAATAAATCATAATTTTGTTGATTTACATGTTGGATTAAATTTATCACAAACATTAGATGGTTTTAATTATAAGGAAACAATTGAACGAGTATTATTAAGAGAAACACCAATTGCAAGAAAACATATTAATATTATTGATAATGATTTAGCAATTGATACTGTTGAAAATATGGATAATAATAAACCAGTTGAAATTGATTTATCAAAATTCATATCTTTAGGTATTGATATAAATGATGTTAAATCTTTACCTCGTTCATCAATAAATTATCAATTAAGATATAATATTTGTAATACATTAGCAGCTGTTTTTGGAAAAGACGGATTATCAATGGCTCATACTATATTGGATTCAGCAGGTTGTAAGAATGTTAGTGAAATAAATTCTTTTTATTCTTGTGCAATATCGAATGGAAAAAATCCATCAAAATATGGTTTAGATATTTTGAAAAAATGTGGAATTATTAAATCAATTGAACCTGAATTAAAAGAAGTTGTTGATAGTAATTTTAAATCAGGTATAAGAAAAGCAATTAATAATTCATTAAATAATAAGTTAAGTAAATCAAAAATTGAATTAGGAAATAATGAATATATTTCAGATAAAAAAGATATTGTTTTAGACCCATTCAAAGGTGGTATAACCAATGATAAAATAAATATGATTTTCTCCCCACCAGGTACTGGAAAAACGGAATTCATTAAAACATTGGCAAAACAAGGAAAACGTATTTTATTAGTTTTACCTTACATTTCAGTTATTAAAAACAAGATTGAAACAGATTCCGAAGTAATGGAATTATTTGAATGTTTCTACGGAAGTAAAGATATAAAAACAATTGAATATGGTATTAATGCTGTTACTACTTTTGATAAATTTGCTCGAGCAAATTACGAGAAATTATCTAAAATGTTCGATTTCATTTTCATTGATGAATCGCATTTGTTGTTCACTTCTTCATATAGAATTGAAGCTACGTCTAATGTTATTAAAAAAATAAAAGAATTATTTTTCATATCTTCTAATGATCCTTTTTCAGCAAAATTATGTTTACTGACAGGGACTGAAACAGGAGAAAGCTATTTTTTTGGTACTGTTGCAAATATTATCAGAATAAATAAAAAATCATTAAATAAAACTATGGAATTTTTAATTTGTGATGATGTTCTTGATGCAACAACTCGTCTTGCAAATAAAATTTGGAATCTTATTAACGAAGGTTATAAGATACTTATTCCAACAAATAAAGGTGAAATATATTCGGAGAAGATTATTGGAATGGCTGAATATTTATTACAAAGACCTATTAAATATGGTTATTATAAACGTTCAAATACTGAACAAGAAATTTGTCGTTTAATTAATGATGATAATACTGTTGGAGATTATGAAATAATATTTTGTTCAAATTATCTTAGTGTTGGTGTTGATATTAATGATGGTGGAAAAAATAATGAAGAAGTTAAATTTGCTTCAATTTATCTTGGGCCATTTTCAGGATATGAAGTTGAACAATTTAATGCTCGTGTTCGTAAATCAGGAATAAGAAGTATTTATTGTATTCAAACTGAAAAAAGTGATGGAACAACAAATGATTTATTACTTGAGGAACCAAATTTATTATTAAGAATTACACAAGAAGATAAAGAAAACTTTATTGATGATAAAGCTATTGCAAGTGCAAAACAGGAATTTTTAGCTCAATATGATCCTGTCTTACATAAAATAACAACTCCAGGTTTTTCATATATAAATGGAAAAATTCGTTTTAATCTTGAGGAATATGAATTAACTTCATTTGAAACAAAGTATAATGAATGTATGCAACATCCTGTTAAAGTTGCAAGAGAACTTGATAAATATGGTTATATTGTAACAGTAAGTTCTGAATTTGATGGATTAGAATTAGTTCAACAAGAAGAACTTAAAAAAATCGGAATTGCTGCGGCTAAAGAAGAAAAGATTAAAAAACATTCACTACTTGTTGGTACTTTTGTTGAATTGATTCAAAAAAATTCATATATAAATTCAAATGGATTAGAATTTACAGATGTAATTGGTTGGATAGGTAAACATTCCGATATTATTATTGAAAATAGAAATTTAGAAGAATTCATAAAAATTGAATTTGATATTTTTGCTACTCCAGTATCAATTGAAGTTAAATCCAAAGAAGCTCTCGATGCAATGTATAAATCAGCAAAATATTTAATATCAAAATATTCTGTTACAAAAGTATTGGATATTATTAATCAATATGTTGATGATGTTGGTATTTTAAAACAAAAGAATTTCAAACGAGCAATTAACTTATTGAAATTAGTTGAAAGTTCAGATGCAAATGAGTTAGCATTACCGATGACTAAAATATTGGAAAAGATGTATGATTTTGTTGATGAGTTTGAAATTAGTAAAGATTTTAGAATCGGATATAATACATATAAATCAACTGTTGAAAATTGGACAAATACATATATCGATATGTTGGGTATTTCAATTAATACACAATATGCTTTTCAAAAGGTTGAAGATGGAATAACTGAAATGCTTGCTGATATTGCAACTAAATCAACAGGTAAAAATGGAATGAGATTTAGTTATAATAAAATGCCTGATCAGGATTCGAGCAACGTAATGAACAGACGAAGTGTAGATAGTATGATCGAAAGAATGTTCCAAATAACTTCAGATACAATAAAAACAAATAGAACAGCAAGACAAAAACATATTGTTTTACAAACACAAAATTTTTAGATATATGAATAAAAAATTAATGAGATTTAAAGCACTTGCAAGTATTAGATGGATTAACAAATCTATGGGGTTTGCTCAAATGTGGTTTGCTTCATTAACTGTTGGTGAACAATCAATAGTTAAAAAATACTGCGAAAAATTAAATTTTAGAAACAATATGTTTTTATCATATTATGAAAATATTGTTTTATGTTGGTTTTTATTTAAAGATTCATTAAAATAATATATTATGAAATTAACAATTGAAATTGATGTTGAAATTGTTGACAAATTTGAACATTCAGATACTGTTGCTTGTATATATTATCCTAATGAAGGAAATGTTATTCAACTTGTTAAAGGAGAAAATACTGTTGAAGTTAGTACTTCAATACATCATGAGATTGGACACTTATTGGATTATTATCTTTCAAATGAAAAACAATCTAAAAATGTTGAAATTAGAGAACTCAATGCAATTAATATTGGTGAATCATTAAGATTCAAAGAATCAAATTCAGAACTTAATAAAGATCTTTTACTTACTGAAGATATTCTTTTAAGACTTGGTTGTACTGAAGATATTAAAAATGTTATGAGTTATGAAGATAAAATACATAATGCCAAATATTATACACTTGATGATAAATATCATATTCGTTTTTGTGATAATAATTTTTATTTAATTCAAAGAAGAGATATTACAAAAGATGCTTATGTTTCTTCATATGTTATAAAAAAACTTATTCGTCTTGATAGATTTGTGGAATTATATTATCAATTAACTGACAAAGAATTAAAATTAAATGGATAATTTTGAACAAGATATTGTTGATTTACGTGATAAATTATTGTGGAAAGCAAGATCATATTATAAAAATGATATATTTGCTGCTGAAGATTTAGTTCAAAATGTTATGTTGAAAATGTTAGAAAATAAAGATAAGTTTGAAGAAGGTACAAATTTAACTGGTTGGGCTTATTTTATTTTGAAAAATACATTTATTAATGAATATAGAACATCTGTAAGACATGGGAATGAACTTGAACTTGATTCAGATCGATGTTCAAATATTCAAACAGTTGATGCTGATAGTTATATGAGAGAAAATGATATTTTGAAACTAATAGATAAAATTGAACCTGAATATGGTGAAAGTTTCAATTTACATTTGGAAGGTTTTAAATATTATGAAATTGCTGAACAAATGGAAGTTCCAATTGGAACAGTTAAAAGTAGAATTTTTTTAGCAAGGAAAAAATTAAAAGAACAAATTAATTTAGATGCTGATAAATTAAATCAAATTATTAATGTTGAACAAGGATATGTATATGTTCCTGAACCAGAATATAAATCAAATACAATAATTAAAAAAATAATTAAAAATACTATGGGAAATTATAAAGTTGATATGACTAAAAATATTAAAAATGTTCTTAAAATAATTTTTGATAAAAGTAATAATGAATGGATAAATACCAAAGATTGTTCATTAGGTAAAATTTATTTTAATAATGGTTTTGATAATAATTGGGGTGCAATATTCAATAAATATCTTAAAACAAGTAAATTTTTTGGTATTGAAGGTGACAAACGAGTTGTTAGATTTAGATGTTATAATGCTGAAACTCCTGATTATGATATATTAGCTAAAGAAGTTATAAAATTTCGAGAAGATAATGATGATACTTTCCATACTAAATTAAAAACAAAAACAATAACGAAAAAAGAACAACTTGAGAAAGAAGCAAATACAATAAGAATTCCAAAAATAAAAGTTGAAAAAATTGAAAAATATTTTGAAGAAAAAGATGAAAGGGAATTTGGTGAAGTAAGACATCCTGTTAAACAACAAGAAATAAATGATGTATCTTGTGGATTTGTTGATTCAATTGAAGATGAAGAAAAAATATTTGAAGATGAAGAAAAAATATTTGAAGATGAAGAAAAAATAGAACAAAATACATATGGTGAAATTTTTAAGAATGTAGAAATTGAACAAGAAGTAGATAAAAAATTTAGGACATTTTGTGGAGATAAAACTACTGTATTTGAAGTTGCATTAAAAAATAATGAAGAAAAACTTCAAGTTGAACCTGATAAAAATTTAATCAATATTAGAAATTATTTCAATATTGATGAATCATGTTATGGTATTTATTTTGGAAATATAATGGAATTTAAAGTTTCATTAGTACAAAGAAAAGGAAAAGTATATTTACATAATTTGGAAAATGAAAAACATGATGCAATATTATACGATGTTTGTATTTGTGATATATTTGAAACTCCTGAAAAATTAGTTAATTCATTAATCAATAATTGTATATTTTTAAATTAAATATATTATGAAAAATATTAAAGAAGAAATTGAAAAAACGGTAAAGTCTTGTGAAATAGTATACATGGTTAATAAACATTTTGATAGTAATTCAACAAAAGAAATGATTGAAGAATTAGTTATGAAAATAGTAAAACTATTTGAATCAAAAAATATTGAAAAAGTTGAAAAAAATATAAAACAAATAATACATACTCATGAAAAAATGTCGGAAATTTATAATATTCCGGATACAAAATGTGTTATAGATATTGAATTTGCATCGGGCTTTAAAAATTTCGAATATTTTGAAAATGATATTGAAAAAGATCATATTATTGTTAGTGTTGAAGAATATAATGCTGTTGTTTTAAGAAGATCAAAATATGAGAAAAATATAAAGCTTATAAGTAAATTTGATTTATCTACTGAACATCAATTAAAAATAATTCAAGATTCATTCGGAAAGACTCAATCAGAAATTAATAAGTTATTCGATATTATTTCTGTAACATATCCATATCTTAGTGAAATTTTAAAAATAGATTTAGTTGAAGATATACTTATTTGTAAAAATACTTATATTAATAAACCAATAGCATATTGTGTTGAATATGTTATTGAAAATAATAAAAAATATCAGAAAATTGAGTAATAAAAACAATCCATAATATGTGTATTTTAAGGATATATTTAATATAAGAAAAAATTAAAATCATATATTATGGAATTAAATAAAGGTGAATTTATTGAACGTGCTACAAAGTTAATTGAAGAAAATAATGAATTAGGTTTGATCATTTTATGCACAGTAAATAAGAAAAAAGTATCTACTGTTGATGACAGACCAACTCAGATGAAAAAATTAACAGCATATGTTAAAAAAAATTTTTATACTGGTAGTTGTGATGATTTATGGAATTTTATTAAAAAACGTGATTAATTATGGAAAATTTGAAAGCAACTATTTGTTTACAAAAACGTGTTTTAGATGTACTTTTAAGAAATGCTAATTTTTATCTTAATAAAGATGAAAGTGAAAATGATAGAAGTGAACGAATTAAAAAGATTGAAACTGACTTCGAACGAGTTGATTTAATAATGTCTAAAATTCATATAGGTGATGTATTTCTATTGGAAGATTGTGATGGTGGTTTTGAAATGAATTGGTTTGAACAAAAAGTAACTAATATAATTGATAAAAAACTTGGAATAGTTGAATGTATTGAACCAAATACTTTTAATGGTCATTTATATACTAAAAAAATATATATTTCATCAATGATTACTGAAGAAGAATTTAATATCAAATTTCCACAAAATACGAAATTAAATGGAAAAAAATAAATATGGTTTTCAAAAATTAAATTTAGATCAAATATTATTTGGAGGTATTGTTAAAGTTGAATCTGATGAAAAAATATGTTTATACTGTGGTTATGTTTTAAAAAAATCAAGTTTTTATAAACATGAAAAAACAAAAAAACATCAAAAAGAAAAACAAAAATCTAATGAAATTTTGTTTAATAAAATTGAAAAGAAACAACAAAGAAAAATTGATAAACAAGTAAGTGAATCTATTTTCAATAAAAAATAATATTATGTCTGATAATAAATTAGAAAAAATTGCTAAAACTTATGGTAAATTTTATGATTTAAATCAATCACAAATAGCTGATACTTCATTACCAGATGATATGTGTTATTGTATTGTATGTGATAAAACTTTGAAAAGGACAAGTTTAAAACGTCATCTAAAAACAAAAATACATAAAATTAATTATGATGAGTTTATGATGAATTATGAAAAAGATACTTATGTTTTTAATCATGATGTTGAGAAAGCATTAGAATCAGATTTATATGTAATTGGTAGAAAAATTCAAATTACTGAATGTAAAGCAACTGGTAAAATATTTTCAAATTTAATTCCTGATAGTATACATGAAATTTGTGAACCAATTAAAGGTTATAAAAATAATTCAAAAGGTTTTTGGGTTTTAGGTAGTAATGGAGAACCTGTTAGAATATTAATGAATGAATTTAAATTTATTTGAAATGAGAAAATCAGGATATTATTGGTGTAAATCTAAAGAAGATTCATCATGGGAAATATATTTCTTTAATGAAAATTTTAATTTATTTTTATTAAATGATATTGAATTTGAAGAAAAGGAATTTTCTAAAATTGATGAAAAACAAATTGTAAGAAAAGAAAAATTAAGATGATAACAATTAAAAGAATATTTGTGAGACAACGTTTTAAATCATTTTTTAAATTATTTTTCAAAAGAAGAATTTTATATACTCGTTCAGAAATGGAAGATATTTATCTTACCGGAATCAAAGAAGGTAAAAAAGAAATGTTGAGAATAATTGGAGCAAGTATTGATAATGTTGGAAATGATATGGCAACAAAATTCGATGAAGTTATTGAAAAATTTAATTAAATAAAACATGAGAAATATATTATTGTGGAAAGAGTGTAAAGACTTCCTGTTTGAAAATATTGAAGAAAAAGCATTTACAGATAAATCAGTTATTGTTAGTCAATCAGTACATAACATATTGAGAGTTGTTCGAGGAATAAGAAATTTAGGTTCAAAAGTTGCTTATATTTCTTCACCAATTACAACAGGTAAATTATATTATGAACATTTATTTTCTGGAAACAAAATAAGTACTAAAGATTTAATTGAAGATAATTTAAATATTGTTCTTCAAGGTCTTCAAAAATATGATTTTAAAATACCACATATTGTTCCAGCTTTGTTTTGTCCTGTTCATAAAGATTGGGAACAACTTCAATTCATGTATTTATGGTATTCTATAATTGGAGAACAATGTACTGAAGTAAGATTTTTTGATGATTGGTATTACAGTACTGGGTGTATTCAAGAATTTACACATTCAAAACAATTGTTACTCGGTAATATATCTGTTGGTAAAATATTATATATGAATCCTAATGAATCATTTGAAGAAAATGATATTAGGATGAAAAATATTAAAACTAAAACACTGGAAGGATGTTTTATTTCAATTGATGAAGGATTGGAATTAATTAAATTCACAAGACAATTGTTAAGAGAACATAGTATTAATACTGATATTATTAATAAATGTATTGATATATTAAATGAATTAGATGAACTTGGATATGAATAAAATTTTAATTCAAATCATATATTTGAAATTTTAAGGATATATAAATAAAATAATTTTATGAGTAATTCAAATGCTGAAAGTTCTTGGAATAAGTTATTGAAAGATTGTAAAATAACACTTATTGATAAAAGTGAAAATATTGAATATACTGGTATTTTTGACCATATTGTTTTTAATTCTTATCTAAATTGTAACTGGATTGAATGGAATTTTAATGATAATCGTAGAATTTTAACAAGTTATGCATTTAAAGTTAAATGGATTGATATTGATGGTATTGAACATGAAAGATAATGTTAATAATGACTGATTCAAAAAATGATTTAGGATATAATATAAGTTCAGATTTAGATTTGAATGAAAAAGTAATGATTATTAAAGATACTTTTTCTTATGAACAAAAGAAACAATACATTGAAAATATTGGTGATTATTTATCAAATAATTTTTCGAGACTTGATGGTTTTGATTATAGATGGAACTCATTAATAACTTCAACTCCACTTTTATTTGAAGATATTGATTATTTAAGATGTCGTCAGTATATTAATAATTCAATAACAGAAAAAGAAATTGAAGCATACAAGTCAGGTCAGTTAAGAGAACTTTATGGTACTTTTGAAAATATGCTTGTATGTAATTTACAGTACTATGATAGAATAATGTCATTTTGTACTATGGTATTTTTACATTATATTCGATTATCTGATGAAAATTTAACTTCACAAAATTTAGAACAAATTCCTTACATATTTGACATGACACCTACTCAAATCTGGTGTTGTGCTTTATCCAATATAAATTCAACTGAATGGGAATTAAATTATGCATGGCAAATCAATAATGTTAATATTGAATTTTTAAAATGCAAGAATAATGATAAATCTATTTTTGAATTAAATTGGAAAAAATTATATTGCAATACATTGTTCAGTACATTTTTAGAATATTCTGCATTAAGATGTGGAACTCAAGGATTTAGAGAAACAATAATAGCAGATAAAACTTCAAATAGAAAATTATCACAAGTCTGTTCTAAATTCACTCGAACTTCAACAGCAATTAATTCAGATCAACTTTCATCGCTTGTTGATTACATAACAGAACAAGATTATATAAATCAAAAACTTTATAATGTTTTATTTGACAACCTTAAGAGGATGTTTAATAACGATGAAACTCAGTTTGCAATTTATGTTTTTAATTCAGAATTTTTCATACATACATCTAAATTCAGTATGAAAGTTTCACGAAGTGAAAATGGAAAAATAACAAAAGATTATTTGGCAAATTCTTATGAATGTTTTGCAGCTGAAGAACATTTATTTGGAAGTATTAAAACACAAATTGAATGGTCAAGATATAAATTACCAAATGAATTTGAAAATGATAAAAATATATTGTCAACATTATTACTACAAATGTTGAAGGAAAATTATAAACAAATCATTTGTATTAAGAGAATGAATGAATATGGTGTATTATCTAAAATTTCATTTTCAGGTGTTTTTAATAATGTTTATATTAATGAAGAATTAATGTTTAATAATAGATGTATAAAATCATCTAAAGTTTGTTTATCAAAAGAAAATGCTGCGAAGTATATTATTGACAGAGGTTATTATATAGTTGGAACAGAAACAGATGTTTTTGAATTAGTTACAATTACAAAGTTATCATTAATAAATCATTATTCAAATTATTGTATTCCTGTTATTCAACATATGTCTGAAATAATAACTTTGCATAATTTATCTAAAAATGATATTATTGATGTTGTTTGTAATGGTATTTTAAATCCAAATAAAATAAATAATCCAAATATCAAATATACAAACATGAAATCTGAAATTAATCCTAAACGGATTATGCAATCAATGCAAGATAAACAAAAAAATATTTTGGAACAAAATAAGAAAGGTTATTGGAAAGCTATATCTGAATAAGTGCTGAATAATAAAAATAAATAAAATAATTATGGAAAAATATGTTAAACTTATGAGTTTGCGAGGAACATTTGATTTTACTTTAAATAATCCATTTAGCATTTATGTTGAATTAACAATTACACAATGGCATAAGGAAATTGATGCTTTTAATAATATATTATTAAATACTTTGAATTAATGGAAAAGAAAATTTATAATTTCGTAACAAATTTTGAAAATAAAATAAGAAATTATTATGTTTTAGGTAATTCATTATGTAATTGTTTAATAACTTTCGATGATTTATTTATTGATGGTTTTAAAGCAAAATGGTTAATAGATGTTATTGAAATTCCTAAAGATAAATGGAATATTATTCAGGTTCAAAATAAAAAAGATTTTCACAAAACATTTCAAGTACTTGCATTTAAATATAAAAGATCAAGATTAGTTTGTATGGAAATTAGTTTTCTTGAATATTATCATTATGGTAGTTGGTATAAATGGAAACATAATGACGGATGTTTAACAGAAACTTGTCCAATATTAAATAAGAATACAAAGATTGGTAGTCAAAATTGTGTTGAATGTGAAAATCAAATTGATTATGATTATTATAATGAACATATTACTTGTCACAAATTAAATCATTATTTAAAAACAGAAGAACTTAAAGAGTATCAAAAATAAATTAAATGGAAAATTTACCTATAATAAATGAAATTAGAATAAGTTCAATCGAACTTTTAAATGGAGTTTATATTTGTTCTGGAAATGGACATATAGAAACTATTATTCCTGAAAAGTTTCCATTAGAAATTAAAGAGTTGATGAAAAAATTTAATCTTACTTGGATTTGTTTTAAATATGATTATATAATTCAATTTCAAACAACTAAATTTACTTTATCTGAAGTTGATATTACTAATTTAAAAGATGAACCTTCATCTGATATTGCTCGAAATATTATTGAAGTATTGTTAGGTAAAACTTTCAATCAATAATTATGATAAAATATGGATATATTAATAAAGTGTAAGTTATCTATATAAAATAATTAAAATGGAAAATTTTTGTCAACGTATACGTGAAAGAGCTGAAATAATTGGAATTAATTTATCAATTAGTCAACAACAAACATATAATAAATATGTTAATCTTCGTATTGAAGATGGAGTACATGTTAATGATGCTTTAGATTCAGTTTATTTATTGATGAAAAATGACTTTATATGTAATAAAAATTCACAATTAAATAATATTGTTGAAAAACAAGATATTGTTGAAAAATCAAATATTAATTACTTTATTGAAAAGTTTGATAATAAGTTGGAATTATTACGCAAATATCATGATAATTTAAAAGCTCATTATAATCAAGAATTATCTGATGATCAAAATATATTGTTCAGAGCAAAAGAAGCAATTTATATTGATATATTGAGTGGATTGAAAATTATTAAAAGCAATATTGAAAATTATTTAAAATAATATAACATTATGAGTCAACAAACACAATTTAAAGAAAATTTAACTTTTAGTACTGAATTACTTGAAGAAATTAATGTTTCAATTATTAAGAATTTACCAGAACAAGTTGGAAATGTTTTAAAAGAACTTTTAATAAAAGGTGAAGAAGATGCTGAAGAATTAAAAAGAGTTTGTGAAAATTATAACAAACTTAATGATAAATATTTGGCACAAGCAAAACAATTAAATGAATACATTGTTGAAGTTAAAAACATAAATGCTTTGACTGAAAAATTAGTTAATCTTGAAAAAAATATTATTGAACGTGAATTAAAATTGGATAAAACAATTCTTGAAATTAAATTGGAAGAGTCTGAAAAAAGAGCAGTTGAAGCTGTGAGTATTGTTGGAATGGTTTTCAAAAGTCCTGTTTATAAGAAGAACATTTCTGAAACAGTTTTCAATACACAACAATATGATAATAATGGAAAACAACATACGGTTAATAATGGTGGTTTTATAAGTGAAACTTCTGTAGAAGAATAAAAATTCAAACTTAGTTTGAAGCAAGTTACGGGGATAACATATGGTTTGTCGACAAAACCTGATGAGGAAAATTTAAAATCGTGAAACGAATTTTAAATTTTCCAGTTCCGAGTGGAACTTTGGAAGTCCGTTACTTCCTATCCCCACAAAATAAAATAAAAATAAAATGGAAAAAATTGAATTGTTTATAAAAGTTTATGAAGATGAACTATCTGATTTGGGAAGAATAAAAAATAAAACCAAGAAAAACGAAAAAGAAATTGAATTGATTGAACAGTTCATATCTGAATTAAAAGAAATTGGAGAAGAACATGATAAAATTCTTTTAACAACAATTAGTACAACTAAATTATTTACTGAATAATGGAAAATGAAAAAAGTAGAATTATAGTTGATGTTGAAAATTTTGAACTATGCCCTATTGAAAAACATCGTGAAAATTTAATACGTTTAAATATTAATTCATATGTGGAATTAGAACGATTGTATGTACAAGCAATACAGACTAAAGAAAGAATGTTTGTATATTGTTGGAATCCAGCATTATCAAAATATCTTGTTAAAGATTTAGATGGATGTCAACATATGTGTAATCCTTTTACTATTGAAAGAGAAAAAAACTTAAGATAATTTATTAAATAACTTGAAACTAATTTAAAATCAACTCAAAATGAACAAAATTTTTTTTATTTTAATCTTGTTTTCTATTGGTCATTTTCTTGCTGACTGTGTATTTATCACAAAAGAAATGATTGAATCTAAAAAATTTGCTGTTAAAATTTTTCCACTTTTTCAACATGCCATTATTCATGGTTTTTTCATAACATTAATTTTAATTTGTTTTAAACTTGATGTTCAAACAAGAACAATAACTTTTTGTTTTATTACTTTTACACATTTCATGATTGATTTATGTTTTGGTTATATTAATAGAACAGAAAATTATGATATTGTTAAACAAGATAAAATCTTATTTCGAGCAAGAACTGAAATGAAACAAACATTTCATTATATTTGTGCTATTTTAATTGCAAGCTATGTTTATAATCAAATGTAAAAATAATTAAAAATAAAATAATATGTTACATTGTAAAGTATTTAATTGCTTACCTATTGATCTTGAAGAAGAAGTAAATGAGTTTTTGGATAATATTGAAATACATATATTACATCAATCACAAACTGTTAATGTTGGTGATAATATAGTTTGTTTAACTTTAACTTATTTTGAAGAATAATATATGACAAAATTATATATTAGAATAGGAGAAATTCCTGAACAAGAATTGAATCATAAATTTTCTGATGATTTAAAAGCTTATTCAGGAATTTCTGTTTTTGAGTGTTATCGTGAATTGAATGAAAAAAATCAATTCGAGTATAAAATAGTTCTACCTTCAATTGAATCAGATATAAATGTTTTTTATAATTTACAATTAAATATTGAACTTATTGAAAAAGGTTTAAGTAAAGTTTATTGTGTTAAAGGTTTGGAAGTTAATAAAGGATTATTTAATGAACCTATATTGAAAAATGTTAGTATTGAGTTTGAATTGATATTAAATTCAAATACAAAACAGTTCAAGAAACTTCTAATAAATTAAGAAAAATAAGGATATATACATTATGATACAAGTTGAAATATTTCAAGAATATCAAATCAAACTTTATTAATTTTTAAAAAATCTTTGCGAGTATGGAAAAGAAATTCGAAACTAAAGTGATTTCTGCTTTTGCTGGTCTTGGTAAAACAACATTTGCTGAAAAAAATTCAAATCGTTGTATTGATTTAGAGTCAAGTTTATGGAGTAAAATTCCTATTATGAAATTTTCAGAATTTGAAGAACAGGAGTTTGAAAATAATCCTGACTTTCCTCGAAATTATGTTGAACATATAAAATTACTTATTGAAGAACAAAAATATGAATTTATTCTAATTAGTTCCAGTATTTATGTTCAAGAAGAATTAAGAAAAAATAATATTTTTTATTATTTGATATATCCAACTATTGATAAGAAGGAAGAATATATTGAAAGATTTAAAAAACGTGGAAGTAATCAAAAATTCATTACTTGTATAACATCTAATTGGGATGAAAGAATAAAACATCATAAAGAAACAAAAAATGGTTGTATCAATATTGAAACTGAATCAAACTTTTTAGAAGATGTTTTATATTGGTTTATTCCTTGGATTAATAATGATAAACAAGAATTTATTTTAAATTGAAAACAGTATGTTGAAATTATTATTAGTACTTCAAGGATGGGGATTTATGAAAGTTGAAAATATAGATCCTGATTATATTGCTTATCAATATAAACTTAAAAATATTGTTAATGTAAATTATGTTATTATATTTCAAGTTCGTTTTCGTAGTTCAATTATTTTTGATTTTGATTTGGAATTAAATCGAATAGGAGATGATAAAACAATTTATCATGTGTTTAGAATAAATGAACAAATTAATTCAATTAATTTTAAGTTAGTTAATATAACAACTGATATTTTTACTAAAATGTTGTTTGAAAAATTGTATGTTGAAATGATGAAACAAAATCCAATTTATTTTAAAGGTTTTCCTATGTCTGTTCGGAATTTGTTTGAAATTTAAAAATTAAAATTATTTAAAGAAGAATATGAGAAAAATAAGAAAAATAAGAAAAATTAAATTTTTTGTATTTATTCATGAATCAACAAGAAAATTATTTGAATTATATCCTAAAGAATTTCAATTAGTTGGAGTTGATAAAAGTCTTTTACAATTAGTTGATTATGACAGTTTTAAAATTGATAAAAACTGTCATATTGATTTGTTCAATAAAGATGGAAAAGAAACTGCACATATTGTTGATTTTTGTGACTTGATTTTTATAACTCAAAGAAATGAAGATAATTTAATTTTGAGAACAATTAGAGTTCAACATAATTGTTGTTTTGAAATTCATGAATTTTATGAAAATAATAAAATAAAATCAAGAAAACATTGTAGTAATGGTTATATTGATACGTTTGTTAAATTTGATAAAAAAGGAGAAAATACTGATTATTTTGATTGGTCAAATGATTTTGAATCAATTACATTAAAAAATGGTAAACAAATTTCAAGAGCAATTAAAAATAAAAAATCATATGCTTTCAAAGATTTGATTGAAGAATTTAAAATTGAAAAATAATATGAAAACAAGAATAATTAGTGCTTTTCCTGGAATGGGAAAATCTTTTGTTTGGAGTATGAATATGGAAACATGTTTAGATTCAGATTCTTCAAACTTTTCATGGTTAAAAAAACCTGATGGAACAAATTCAACTGTTAGAAATCCTGAATTTCCTCAAAACTATATTGAACATATTAAACAAAATATTGGAAAGTATGAATTTATTTTTGTTTCTTCACATCAAGTTGTCAGAGAAGCTTTGATACAAGAATGTTTATTCTTTTATTTGGTTTATCCTGTTAAATGGATGAAAGATGTATTTATTGAACGTTATGTGAAAAGAAAAAGTCCTATACAATTTATTGATTTACTTTCAAAAAATTGGGAAGAATGGATAAATGAATTAATTATATTTGAAAATTATAATATTGGTCATTCAAATTGGCAAACAGATAAATTATTTCTTTCTGAAATTTTGAAAGATATTGTTAATTCAGAAAATGATGTTGTTAAAACTAATTTAAATTGAAATGAATAAATCTGAAAAAAATAATATTGACAAGAATATGGAGTTATTAAAACTTCTTTCAAACCCTCCTGAAACACTTGAACTTTGTTTGAAATTACTTGAAAAAATTCATTATAGTAGTTTTGGTTTTGATATGGTGTTTTTAAGCTTCGATTATACTTTAGATCAAAAATGGTCTGTTGCATTTAGAAATCCTGTAAATTTTGAAAATCCAGATACTAATGATATTGATCCGTTAAAAAGTTGTCATAAAATGTTTGAATTTTTAAGACAACGATTAATGAAAGGAAATATAGAATCTGATAGAATTTAATTTAAAGAAAAATGAAAATGAAAAAAATATTGGCAATGATTATTTTCGGAATTTTAATTTTATTATGGCTTATTTGTTATTTTAATAAAGCAAATAATGTAAATAATGTGAAACAATTTCAAACAGTTAAAAGTAAAAATTTAATTGTTGAAAAACATACGAAAACATTTAAATTTAATTCTGAATTCATTTCAGAAAGCAAAAAATTTTCAAAAGTTAAAATATTGAAATTTTATGTTCTTGATGAATTTGGAAATGAATATCAAATCAATCAAAAATCTTTTAATAATATTCTTTTAAATAAAGATTCAATTTTTAAAGATTCAATTATTTTTACAGAAGTTCAAGAAATTTTCGAAATTAAAAAATAACATATTATGACCAAATTAAAATTATCTTATATTTTCAAAATATTAATAACTGCTTTTGTTGTTTTAATATTGTTTTGTTTATTTATTCAACTTTGTTCATCAAAACAAATGAGAACTTTTACAGGAAAAAATATTTTTATTTCAGTTGAAAAGAAAATTGTTGATTCATTGTATATTGAAAAAGTACTTATTTTAGAACATTCGGAACTTCAACCTATAAAATCTAATAAAAAAGGATATATAATTAAAGACAATATTAAAAACAGTATTAAAGATAGTTTAAATATTTATTATATTGTTTATGAAAATGGAGATCGTATGGAAACTTCATTAGAAAAGTTTGAACAAATTCATAAAGGAGATGTTATTCTTTTTAAAACAATATTAATTCAAAAATAAAAATTATGTTTGGATTTGTTATTATCGGACTTGTTGCAATTACAACAATAGTTTTTCTTTGTTTATTTGAAATAACTAATATTTCTCGTTTAACGAATTTATATAATTTCATTAAGAATAATAAAGGAATAACTAAATATGATTTAGTTAAAAAATTAGGAGTTGATCGAAAATATTATCTTGACAAAGATTTTATTAGTATTAGTGATTTCTGTATTGAAGAAGGATTAAAAGATTATGTTTATATTAAATATTCATATATGGGTCATTGTACAGGAAGTCCTGTTAGATTTTTACAAGTTATTTATAATAAATCAAATAACTTTGTAAAAGTTAAACTTTCAATCGGAATGAGTAATACAATTGAATATGAATATATTAAAGAAGTTGAAAATTTAAAAATCGAATCATAAATGGAATATATGTTGAAAGTCTCTGAAAAACAAAGTCTCAATTTTGAATTACAATATACACAATCTTTGCAAAATCTTTTGGACAATGGTGTTTTAACAAAAAATCGTACAGGAACTGATACTTTAGTTATACAACATCAGTATTTCTTTTTAGAAAATATATGTTTAAATTTTCCAATATTGAAAGGAAAGAAAGTTTTTCCTAAGTTAGCTTTAAAAGAGTTAATGTGGATGATGAATGGAAAATCAGATGTTAAATGGTTGAATGACAGAGGAGTAACATATTGGAATGAATGGGCAAGTACTGGAGAAGGTAAAATGTCAAATATTCCAATGGGTTCAATTGGAAAGTCTTATGGTTATCAAATGCGAAATTTTAACGGATGTGATCAATTACAAGATTTAATTAGTTTAATGATTACTGATCCTGAATCGAGAAGATTAATTATAAGTCTTTGGAACTCTTCTGAATTAAAACAAACTACTCTTCCTCCATGTGTTTATGATTATCATTTTAATTGTGAAAAAACACAATCAAAAATTAATGATTTTAATTTTAATAATGATTATTATGAAGTTGATCTTCATGTGAAAGCTCGTTCTGAAGATTCATTTTTAGGACAACCATATGATTTTATGTCAGTTGGATGGATGTTGGAAATTGTTTGTTATTTAGTTTCAACCTTTTCAGGGAGAATTTATCATCCAAGAAATATTCATTATACTGCTGATAATTATCATTTATATGTTAATCACATTGACCAAGCAAAACAATATTTGAAAAATGTTTCTGAAAATAAAGACAATGTTATTGAAAAGAAAGCAAGTATTGCAATAAGTAGTCGTTATTATAAAAATTTAGATGAGTTTCTAACAAATTCTGATTTAAATCAATATAAAAATTTTTGGGTTAATAAATTTTATATTGATCAATATGAATCTATATTAGCTCCAATTGCAATTTAAAGTTAATTTAATAAATAAAAACATTATGTTTGAAAGACATTTATCTGGAAAAAAATTAAAAATCCTACATCCAAAAAATATTAGAATTATTTCGATTGGAAATAATATGTTTCAAATTGAATATGGAATTAAAATATTGTTTTGGTATTATTGGAAATCTCAAACAGTTATTGAAGGACTTGTTAATGCTGAAAATATAATTAACACTCAAATATTAAATAATACAACTATCCCTGTTGTTGTTGTTATTTATACAAACATAAAAGTTAAAGAAAAACATCATGATAGTGTATGTAGGAGAATATCCGATTATTATTGAACAAAGAATATTTTCTGGTGTTACAACACCTTTAATTCCAAAAGAACTTAAATTAAAAAAACATATTATGAAAAAAACATTGTCTAAAGAAGAACAATTAGGAGTTGTAAATGAATTAGATTCTGAAATCATTCTTGGAAAAAAAGCTTCAGTTAAAAGAAAAATTGATTTATCATATCTTGAACATAAATCAGATAGTGATATTATTTCTGGAAAAAGATTACCACATATTGATGAATTTAAAAAGAAAAAACATTTTCTTGATAAAGAAGATTTACCAAAAATTGGAACTAAATTGAAACTTATTCATAGTGATATTATTCCAATAGTAAAACCTGAAAATAATTATTTTTGCAGAAGTGAAGATAATTGTTCTGGTTGTCTTGCGAAATGTGATTTCAATACAAATCCAAAATTAAAAGAAGAATTTATTAATGATTTAATGAACACTAAAGTTTATTTGAAAGTTCCAATTTCACATAGATTTAGAATTGTTCAAACTTCTCCTTCAAATTTTAATGTTGAAGTAAAAAAACATTTTTTATTCTTTCATTATTGGAAATTAAATACTTCTTGGAACTTGTTTGAAGAAGCTGAAAATCATGTTTTATTTATATTGAAATTCGTTCCGAAAGTTATTAGAATTTATTAAAAAACATATATTATGAAAATACATCTATTTGAAGAACAAATGCAAATCGAAGAACATAAGAAAGAATTGAAGACTAAAGAAATTTATGTTAATAAACAACAAATGTTAGAACTTCCAATTTTTATTTTTAACAAAGCTTTAGAACTTCAATTGAAAAAAGATGGAAAAGGAATTGAAATTTTGGATTTGAAAAAATGTAAACATTGTGGTCGTTTATTTAAAACATTTTGTATTTGTAAACAATCCAGACAAAGTCCGGTCGATAGAGATATTGATTTTCAAAAAACTCTTAATGAAGTTCGAGAAGTTTCCGAACAAAATTACAATAATGATTTGATCAAAACAAAAATTAAAGAAGATAAAAGTTATCCAAATAAAGAAGAATTATTAGGACTTCCAATTGAAGATTTTAATATTCTTTTAATTGATCATTTGAAAGAAGATGGATTTGAATATAAAATTCCTGAATTAAAAACTTGCGAATGTGGTCGTAAATATGGTGTTGTTTGTATTTGTAAACAAATTGGAGGATATGTTAAACAAGAAATTCAAGATAATAATAAAATGTCTGAAAGATTAAAATCTGAACTTCATTCGCAATCAGATATGAATGAATTTAAAGAAAATCATATACTTCAAACACAAGGTGTTAAATTATTTATGGATGAAGCAACTCATATTAAACATAATTATCATATTGGAATTGATAAAGGAATTGATAAAAAAAGACCTGGACAATCAACGAGATTAGTTGATATGTATATTCAATGTATTTTTGATAATTCAGGAAAAATTATTTATATTGAAGATCATTTTGTTTCGGATAATATTGAAATTCAAGCAAAAGTGAATCAATGTTTATTAAGAAGAATTTTAAAACGTCTTTATAATGAACATTCAAACTCATTCGATAATATTTCATATATTGATAATATTAATGAAAACGATTTTTCAATTAGACTTGTACAATAATGAAAAAATTTATTAAATCAATTCGTTTTGTTATTAATTTATATCTAAAACTAAATCAAAAGCAAAGAGAAAAACTTCTATCGAGCGGACTTGTCCGATATTAATTTAATGATCATGTTCATAATTTTAGCTTTTTTAATTTATATTTTTTAGTCTGAAGACTTATATCGACTATTTTATTTGGATATATAATATAGATAAAAAAGATAAAATGAAAAAACGAACACATAAAATAGTTGAAGATGTTTCAAATTTATTACTTTTTGTTGGAACTGAAAAACAATGTAATCAATTTTTAGTTGAAAATACTCCAAAGTCTATTAATATGATTCAAGGTTTTGTATTGATAATGATGTCATTATCAACTGAATCATTTAAATATAAATTAGTTGATTTAGATGGAAAATTAATTTGTCAAAATACTGAAATTAATTGTTATCTTGCAATGGATAAGTTAATAACTGATAATGATAATTTTAAAGTTGTTGAACTAACTGAAAAAGAATCTGAATTTTATCGTAATCAAAATCCACCACAAATAAAAAAATAATCATATGAATAGTAACGGAATTACAACTGATTTAAGAGTGATTAATTGTATTGTTGAAACTGGAATTGAACCAGATATGAAATCTGATTTAATTTTGTCAAGAAATATTGATAATTATGTTATGATGTTATACACACATTGTAATGAACAAATACCAATTTGTGACGAAAAAACTTTTGAATTATTGAAGTGTCGTTTGGAACTTGAACATCAGGAAAATAAATTCAAATTTTATCATCGAAATAATATTCCATATGTTTGTTATTTAAAAGATGAATTTTTACATGTTGAAGCAACAATTGTTAATGATTTAATTTATGAACTTTTTGAAAAACCAAATACTTGGATTGAAATTAATTTCCGTAATAGTTGTTTAGCTTCTTTTACTGAAAAAGAAAATCAGATTTTGTTTGCAAGAATTTTTCAACGTTTGCGAAATGAACATTCTGATATTGTTCATAAGTTTTTGCCAAGAATTTATGAAGATAATAAATATTTTATTTGTTTTGATACAACTGACAATTCACCTGAAACTTGTTTCGATAAATCTCAAAAATAATTCATTCATTAATGGAAAAATCTAAATTAATTATAACTGAACTTCAATTTAAGGAAGTTTTCAAACTTGAATTAGCTTGTAAAATTTCTGAAAATAATATATTAAAATATCAGAACTTTATTATTGGAGCTTATTTGTTGTATAATGAAATTAAAAATATTGATCAAAAGAAGTTTTCAATTATTTTCAATAATGAAGAGATTAAATTACGAGCTTGTTATGAACGATTTAGTGGAATGGGATTTCAAGATTTTGTTTATACATTAGGTAGTAAATCGAAAATTGAAGTTTCATTTTTTGATACTCCGAAACAAATACGACCATTTTGGACTTATACAAAATTTAATGATAAAGCTGCGGAAGTTCAATATTTGGCTTATCAAAAATTGATTGAAGTTTTGAAAAATATTGTTGTTAAATATTATACACAATATGGTATTGAATTTAAATTTCGAGATTTATCTAAAAATTCTCCTGGAGCAAGTTCAAATAATAAAATTTGGATTGATGGAATTGAATTTAGTTCTAAACTCGAGTATATTAATTCAAAAGGAAATTCTGAATTTATTCCTATATGGAATGTTGTTGATTCAATTACTAATAAGTCAGGAATTTGGACTGGTGAAATATTGAAACCAATTCAAAAAATTATTGACTCACTTAA
>Ga0302204_1000004_pt1 | contig 107679 bp, 74 predicted proteins | sample II_Fen_E1_2_FD_194578 | JGI IMG/M metagenome (GOLD analysis project Ga0302204, IMG submission 194578) | Peat permafrost microbial communities from Stordalen Mire near Abisko, Sweden - II_Fen_E1_1 | ecosystem: Environmental > Terrestrial > Soil > Wetlands > Permafrost | place: Sweden: Abisko...
GGAAAGTCCTATCCAGTGGGAAGAATTACTCCCATAGAAATCTAACAAAAAAAAACGGACTTAGAGAATAATAATTACTCTAAGTCCGTTTTTTGCATTTTATATGCGGCATATTTGGGATGCTTACGTTATTACAAGTACCTGGTCCATTAATTATACTGATTTTTTTATCAATAAAAGGCTATGAAGAGATAGTCGGGGGATTACACAGAATTTACACAGATTGATATAAAAAAGCCTCAGAACAACAGTTCTAAGGCTTTTTTATATCAATCTGTGTGTCTCTTAATAGACAAACTCTATTGAGTAAGTTCGGCGATTTAAGAGTTTTTAGCTTTCAACAAAATAGCAGTGAAAGCTTCCGGGTGATTCATGGCTAAATCAGCCAATACTTTACGGTTCATTTCAATACCTGATTTGTGCAATGCACCCATCAATTTTGAATACGACATACCTTCCACACGGGCAGCAGCATTAATACGTTGAATCCACAATGCGCGGAAGCTACGTTTTTTGTTCTTGCGATCGCGATAAGCATATTGTAACCCTTTTTCCCAGGTATTCTTGGCAACGGTCCATACATTGCGACGATTACCAAAATAACCTCTTGTAAGGCATAAAATTCTTTTTCTTCTTTTACGTGAAGCAACGTGATTTACTGATCTTGGCATAATTAAAATGATTAGTGAATGTTAGCGTCGTTTTAAAGCGAACTTTGGGCTAAATGCATTCTGTTTTTTTGACTAAGAAAATGTGATTAAAAAAGAGAAAATTGACTGCTATTTCAAACAAAGCATTTCTTTAACATTCGTCAAGTCAGTCTTGTGTACAAGACCCATTTGAGTTAGGTTACGTTTTTGCTTTTTTGTTTTTTTAGTCAAAATGTGGCTTTTAAAAGCATGTTTTCTTTTGATCTTTCCTGTTCCGGTAAGGGTAAACCTTTTTTTTGCACCGGAGTTAGTTTTCATTTTTGGCATTGTTACTATATTTAAATGTATAATCTGAATATGTGCTTACTTCAGTTTTTTAGGTGAAAACATGATAATCATGCGTTTTCCTTCTAACTGAGGCAGTTGATCTACTTTGGCATATTCTTCAAGGTCGCTGGCAAAACGAAGTAATAAAACTTCACCTTGTTCTTTAAAAAGAATAGAACGTCCTTTGAAAAATACGTATGCTTTTACTTTACAGCCTTCTTTCAAAAAGCCCTGTGCGTGTTTTAATTTGAAATTATAATCGTGATCGTCAGTTTGAGGACCGAAACGGATCTCTTTCAAAATTACTTTAGCCGTTTTAGCCTTTGATTCTTTCTCACGTTTTTTAATTTGGTATAAAAACTTTTGATAATCAACTACTTTACAAACCGGTGGCACAGCATTAGGCGATATTTCTACCAAATCTAATTCGAGTTGATCGGCAATTCGTATGGCTTCTTCGTATGAATAAACACCTTGTTCGACATTATCACCCACCAAACGAACTTCTTTTAACCCCTTAATCTTTTCGTTAATCCGATTGGGTTGCTCTTTTACTCTTCCTCTAAGAGGCCTGATTGTTAATTGCTTAGCTATTGTATGTTTCCTCCCTAATTTAAAATGTGAATATAAATTGTTTATGCTTTTTTGAGCCCGCAAATATAATACTTTTATTTGAATTTATAACGGTGAATCCTTATATATTCTAATAATTTTATAAACTGATCCAGGCAATTGCCAATAATGGCGGCTAATTGATTGTATGGATATTTACTGATGTTGAACATATTCCATGTTCTGTAAATTTTAAATACTGACTTCTGAACAATGGAATATTGAATTTTAAATCAGTGGTGTACTACAAATACCTGAACGGTTTTAGTTCGATATGTTCTTACAGAAGGAACTTACGACTCACGTTGTTGTATGGCTTGCAGTTCATGAAGAAAGACTTCTAACCGATCCATGGCTGTTTGGATATTCTCTAATGAATTGGCATATGAGAATCGCACGAATCCTTCCCCACCGGTTCCAAAATCAATACCGGGTGTTATCCCTACATGTGCTTTTTCCAACACATCAAAGGCAAAGTGATAAGAATCAGACGTAAACTTTCGGGCATCACAAAACACATAAAAAGCACCCTGGGGTATGGTGTGAATGATAAATCCCATTTTCTGAAGCCTTTCTACCATATAGATGCGTCTTTCATTATATGTTTTACGCATTCTATCCACGTCAGGGTTTGCGTCTTTTAAGGCCGCAATTCCCGCCTTTTGAGCAGTACTCGGTGCACATATAAATAAGTTTTGTTGCAAAATCTGAAGGGATCGCATATATTCTTTTGGAGCAATGACATACCCAAGCCGTAAACCTGTCATGGCATACCGTTTGGAAAAGCCATTGATTACAAATGCCTTGTCGGTAAACTGGAGTATGGATGAAGCTTTACCTTCGTAAACCAATCCATGATAAATTTCATCCGAGATGATTGGAATATCGAGGGATACAAGGTCCTTAAACACCTGGTCTTTTACCAGAACTCCGGTTGGATTCATCGGAGAGTTCACGAAAACAGCTCTTGTTTTATCCGTAATTTGTTTTTTTATTTCAGTTATATCATACTGAAAATCACATTCTGCATGCAGCGGCACACAAACCGGTTCGGCATGACACGCCAGGGCGAAATTACGGTAACAGGGATAGCCCGGATTCGACATGATAACTTCGTCACCGGCCTGACAAAGCAACATGAGTGTCATTAATATTGCCGGAGATGATCCCGAAGTCACTAATATGCAATCAGGATCAACAGTTACGCCATATTCGGACTTGTAAAAATCGCTGATGGATGAACGTAAAAGAGGATCTCCAAGTGAATGTGTATAATGAGTTATTCCATTTTGATGTGCCTGAATGGCAGCCTGAACAATACATTCGGGCATATCGAAATCAGGTTCACCCACTTCGAGATGAATGACATCCACTCCATCGCGTTGTAATTCATTGGCACGTTCCAATACATCCATTACAATAAAGGATGTCATACGTTCTATAGTTTTATTCATGAATTCAGGTTTCTTATAACAGGTACAAAAGTAAAGAAAAAGGCTGAGGCAAAGTTAAATCAGGAAAGAAAAAAAAGTGCAATAATTAAACTCTAAATTCCACCGTTTCAGATATTGCAGAATTATAAAAATAGTACTACCTTTGTCGGACTTTTTTGAAAAAGAAAGTGTGATGGGAAATTAAGCGACTAATCACTTAAAAATAAACGCTTAAATTTTGAGTAACACATAAATAACAAAATGAAAACATTTGAATTAAAAGGAACAGTGAGAACTGACCTCGGAAAAAAAGCTACTAAAGCTGACAGAGTTGCTGAAAACGTACCTTGTGTATTGTACGGTGGTGCAGAAAACACTCATTTTACAACAACAGTAGGTGACATTCGTAAATTGATTTATACTCCCGAAGTATATGTTGTCAATTTAGATATTGATGGAAAAAAGACAAAATCAATCATGAAAGCGTTGCAATTTCATCCTGTAAGTGATAAAGTACTGCATATCGACTTTCTGGAATTGACAGAAGACAAACCCGTTACTGTTGAACTTCCTGTTAAACTCGAAGGATTGGCCGAAGGTGTTAAAGCCGGTGGTAAATTAAGCCTCGAAATGCGTAAATTGAAAGTTAAAGGATTATATACTCAAATCCCTGAAAATATCGTTATCAATGTTGCTGAATTAGGATTAGGAAAATCTATCCAGGTTGCTAAAGTTTCTTTGGCAAATCTTGAAATCCTAAACAATAAAAATGCTGTTGTTGCTCAGGTTAAATTGACAAGGGCTGCACGTGGTGCTGCTGCTGTTGCTGCTCCTGGTGCTGCTGCTGCTCCTGCTGCAAAATAAATTCATGATACATGAAATACTTAATTGTCGGATTGGGCAATATTGGTGCTGAATATCAAAATACCCGCCACAACATAGGTTTTACAATATTGGACGCTTTTGCTAAGGCGTCCAATGTTTTTTTTACCGAAAACCGATATGGTTCAACCTGCGAAGTTAAAATCAAAGGAAGAACACTCATTTTACTCAAACCTTCTACGTTTATGAATCTGAGTGGTAATGCACTTCGATATTGGATGCAAAAAGAAAATGTTGAAATTGAAAACGTATTGGTAGTTGTTGATGATTTAGCATTGCCCTTTGGTACTTTACGATTAAAACCTAAAGGGTCGGATGCCGGTCATAACGGATTGAAGAATATTCAGGAAATCCTTGGCCATAGCAATTATGCCCGTTTACGTTTTGGACTTGGAAGTGATTTTTCAAAAGGACAACAAATTGCTTATGTACTTGGAAAATGGACGAATGAACAGTTAAAAGTGTTGAATGATCGTGCCGAAGTTGCTGTTGAGATGATACGTAGCTTTTGTTTGGCAGGTCTGGAACTCACGATGACTCAGTTTAACGGGAAATAGGTGATTTGTTAATTGGTTGATTGTTGTTCGGTAACGGATTGATGAATCAAATAAATCTAATTATTACCGGAACCCGGAACGCAAAACACAAAAATAAGACAATGAAAACTGAAGTACGCATTGACAAATGGCTTTGGGCTGTCCGGTTGTTTAAAACACGAACCTTAGCTGCTGATGCCTGTAAAAAGGGGAAAGTAATCATCCATAATATTCCGGTAAAACCTTCACGAAATGTAAAAGTGGATGATGTTGTATCCATCAAACGGAATCCATATTTGTTTTCATTTAAAGTCCTGGCACTTTCTGAAAATCGCATGAATGCCAAATTAGTACCTGACTTTTTAAAAAATGTCACTAGTGCTGATCAACTCGAATTAATTGAAATGGGTAAACTCATAGGACAATCAGGAAGGGATCAGGGAACAGGACGACCGACTAAAAAAGATCGCCGTGAAATTGAAGACTTTACCGAACCTGTCTTTATGGATGAAGATGGGGATTGGGATCTTTGAAATGCATTCTGTGTTCCGCGTTTATAGAGTCGGTTGAAGAAGATTTATATTCTGATGAAGCTGTCTTTCGCCTTCTTTCTATAAATAGTAAATAGTAAATGAATAAATTGTAAATTCTTAAGATCGTGTTTATAGCAAGAAAACTTAAAAAAGAAAATATCTGCGAATATCTGCTCTATATGTGGCAGGTAGAAGATTTGATTCGTGCTTTTGAACTGAATATAGATGTTATTAACGACCGAATAATTGCTCAATATCCTGTTTCGGACGACGAACGTAAAAGTCTGTATGAATGGTATGAAAGTTTAATTGAGATGATGAGGCTCGAAAATGTACAGACAGATGGCCATATTCAATTAAATAAAAATATTATTCTTGAACTCGGTGAATTGCATAATTCAATTATACGTTCAGGGAAAGATGCCGGATATGCTGCAAAATTTTATCATATTTTACCCTTTTTATCTCAATTGAGAAATCAGCAGAATGACATTCAAATAACTGATATAGAACTGTGTTTTAATTTTCAGTATGGCATTATGCTCCTGCGAATGAAAAAAACAGAAATAACTCCTGAAACACTTCAGGCACAAACTGAAATAAGCAAATTCATGGTATTACTTGCTAAGAATTATCAGCTTTATAAGTCGGGAGAGTTGGATCTTGAAGATTAAAACTTAATTAATACCGTAGAATCCGCTATTTTTTTATAATTTTGTAGTATCAAATTTTCAAATACCCTACTTTTCAAATACAAAACTTTCCAAACATCAAACTTTCCAAACTTAAAGCTTATGAAAGGCATCGTTTTAGCAGGAGGTTCAGGCACACGTCTTTATCCGATTACCAAAAGTATCTCCAAACAAATTATCCCGGTTTATGACAAACCAATGATTTATTATCCATTGTCAGTGTTAATGCTTGCCGGGATAAAAGAAATATTGATTATTTCGACCCCTCAGGATATTCATCTGTATGAAAATTTATTGGGAAATGGTGATGAGTTGGGAATTAAACTTGTTTATGCAGTTCAACCATCACCTGATGGGTTAGCTCAGGCATTTATTATTGGCGAAGAATTTATTGGCGATGATAATGTCTGCATGGTATTGGGAGATAATATATTTTATGGTTATGACTTATCGCGGACTCTTCGTGAAGCAGCTACCTTGAAAGATGGTGCAGTTGTTTTCGGATATTATGTGAATGATCCGGAACGTTATGGTGTTGCTGAATTTGATGCAACAGGCAAGGTGTTGAGTCTTGAAGAAAAACCAACAGAACCAAAATCAAATTATGCGGTTACAGGCCTCTATTTTTATAGTAATGATGTAGTGAAAAAGGCTAAAGATTTGAAACCTTCCAAGCGGGGAGAATTAGAAATTACCGATCTGAATCAGTTGTATCTTAATGAAAAACGTCTTAGTCTGAAAATGATGGGTCGTGGTATGGCCTGGCTTGATACAGGTACTCATGATAGTTTGCTGGAAGCTTCCAACTTTATTGCAACCATTGAAAACCGCCAGGGCCTTAAAGTGGCATGTCTCGAAGAAATTGCGTTCAGATATGGGTATATTGATAAAATCCAATTGCTCAAACTTGCCGAACCCCTCAAGAAAAATCATTATGGTGAATACCTCATCAAGATTGCCAACGAAAAAAGTCACTTATTGATGTGATGATGTGATGATTTGAATATTTGAAGATCAGAAGATTTGAAAATATGATTAAATAATCATGTGATGATAATATGATTGATTTTTTGGAAGGAATGATATAAAATTCATATCTTTATAAAAACAAAAAAGTTTCATTCGAATAATTCGAATGATTTCTGACTTAATAGTATAATTAGATTTTAAATTAATGTAATCAGTATCTAATGGAAATTATAAAATCTCCTATATCAGGCTTAGTAATTATCAAACCTCGTGTTTTTGCAGATGCCCGCGGCTTTTTCTATGAAACTTATAATGAGAAAAGCTACTTTGAAGCCGGAATAGAACAGCATTTCTGTCAGGACAATCAGTCTAAATCTACATATGGCGTTATAAGAGGGTTGCATTATCAGCTGAATCCTCAAAGTCAATCGAAACTGGTTTCAGTAATTCAGGGTTCGGTTTGGGATGTGGCAGTTGATTTACGCCAGGCATCACCAACATTTGGTAAATGGTTTGGAGTAGAGTTGACAGAAGAAAATCACCTCCAGTTTTTAATACCCCAGGGTTTTGCCCATGGTTTTTCAGTATTGACAGAAACTGCCGTGTTCTCATATAAATGTGATAATTTCTATAGTCCCACTCTCGAACGTGGAATTATGTACAATGATCCTGCATTGGCTATTGACTGGAAAATACCAGCGGAAAAAGCTGTTATATCTGAAAAAGATTTGAAACACCGGTTATTTATTGATGCAGATACAAATTTTTGATATTATTCAATGATACGGTTTTTTACCTGTTAAATGAATTTAAGATAACGAAGATGATATCTCCGACTCCTTATTTAAAAACAAATACAATCTCGAAGTTAATATAAAATGAAGCAAACTATTTTAATAACCGGCTGTCACGGACAACTAGGCAATGAAATGCAACAGGCTGCCAAAAGTTTTCCTGCTTTCAACTATCTGTTTACCGATGTCGAAGACCTTGATATCTGCGACAAAGTGGCCCTTGATGGATATGTGAAAGCAAATAACGTAAATGTTATTGTAAATTGTGCTGCTTATACTGCCGTTGATAAAGCCGAGGATGATGAAGCACTCTGTTATAAAATAAATACCGATGCTGTTCGAAATATTGGAGAAGTGGCAAATGATAACGGGTTGAAAGTCGTACATATCTCTACCGATTACGTTTTCGATGGCACGAATCACATCCCTTACACCGAAGATCAACCGGTTTGTCCATCCTCTGTTTATGGTAAATCGAAACTGGCAGGTGAAAAGGCATTAACCGAAAGCTGCCATCAGGTTGTTATATTGCGGACTGCATGGTTGTATTCTTCTTTTGGAAACAACTTTGTAAAAACGATGATGAAACTCGGTACGGAACGCGATTCGCTCAACGTCATTTTCGACCAGATCGGAACACCAACATATGCAGCCGATTTAGCAAACACAATTTTACAGGTAGTAAGTCACAAAGATTTTATTCCGGGCATTTATCATTTTTCAGATGAAGGAGTATGCAGTTGGTACGATTTTACCAAGTCTATTCACCGCATTGCAGGCATTGATTGTGACGTCCATCCCATAGAAACGAAGGATTACCCCGTAAGAACACCCCGACCTCACTACAGCGTATTAAACAAAGCTAAATTAAAAGCAACTTATGGCATTATAATTCCACATTGGGAAGAAAGTCTGGTGAAATGTATTGAAATTCTAAAACAAAAAGCTTAACAAAATAAAAGAAAGGATGTAGTATCTAATGATTTCTACATCCTTTCTTATTTTATTCAGCTTGCATACTGATCAGTAATTTGTCAATTCTATTCCCATCCATATCTACAATTTCAATCGTATAATTCAGATATTGTAACTTGTCGCCGATTTTCGGAATTCGATTGATCTGATTAAGCACAAATCCTGCAACTGTCGAATAGTCAATTTCACTAAAATCAATGGTGAAGTCTTCGATGATATTTGCTAGTGTCTCAACAGGTGCATCGCCATTTACTAATACCGATTTATCTTCGCGTATGAAAACATCCGGTTCAAATATTTCTCCTTCTTCCGGAATTTCACCTACAAGATTTTCCATGATATCATAGAGTGTAATGATACCTTCAAAGCCTCCATATTCATTTACTACAAAACAAACATGATTTTCCTTATGTCTTAGTAGATTTAATACTTTTTTGGCATCCGTTCGTTCAGTAATAATTATCGGTTCGACTATCAATTCAGACAACTGCATTTCTTTCTTTTCGCATAATGCTTTGTAATAATCTCTCAGGTATAAAACGCCCTGGAAATTATCCATATTGTCTTTGCAGCAAATTACCTTACTGTGTTGAATCTCCCTGATTAAAGCGTTTATTTCTTCAGGAGGTTTGTTCATGTCAATCCATTCCAGATCCGTGCGATGTGTCATGATGTGCTGTGCTTTTTTATCAGAGAAATAAAACACATTTTCATGAATTGAATTTTGTTCTTTTTCTATAACTCCTTCTGTTGAAGCAATTTTTATCATTTGACGCAATTCAGCCTCTGTAACCTGTTCCGAATGTTTCTTTACTCCGATAAGCTTATTGATCAGGCTGGTGGAAACGGATAGCATCTTTACAAACGGATATAATAACCTGCTGAAATAGTATATTATAGGAGCTACTTGCTGTGCAGTTTTTTCGGGATGACTCAACGCAATAGTTTTTGGAACTAGTTCGCCGATAATAATTGAAAAATATGTTATTAATACAATTGTAAGCGAAAGGGATATCTCACTTGCATAGATTTTAATGGATTCAAATTGCTCAAAAAAAGGAGTAATGTCATGCGCTAAATTTAAACCACCATAAACTCCGGTAATAATTCCAATCAGGGTAATACCTACCTGAATTGCCGACAAAAAATTCTCCGAATCGTCAAGCAAATGCAAAGCTGTTTTTGCTCCTTTACTTCCTTTTATCCTCATTTGTTCCAACCGGCTTCTTTTGCTCGAAACTAATGCAATTTCAGACAATGCAAAAAAACCATTCAAAACAAATAATATCATTAAAAACAAAATTTCCATATTCTAAATAGCTTTATAACTAAAATCAGGATGTAAAATTACCTATTATTCCGGTAAGTTCAATTTATCTTTTGTAATCATTTATAAAAACACCTACGATTAAGACCTTTATACTTTGATGATTGTTTAATGATGGTCTCGCTTAAAGTGAAGTCATTCCTCTGAATTAGCCGGTATAAAGTGTTATATCTCATTTGTATAATATGATTTTAATGGTCAAATTTGAGCGAGTAACAGTCAAATAGTTTAATTATTAAGATCGCTTGCCGATAAATTTATTAATCATCATTCAACCGTCTAATACTGACAGTTGAAATTATATTATTCAATTACCCGATCACTAGAAAATAAAGCTCCTTGCTGATTGAAGCATCTGAATTGTCAATATGGCGGTGTTTGAAAGACTGACTTTTAAAGTCCGGGCTCTGAGATTCCGTATCCTGAAGTGGCTGTAATCTGGTTTCAGTGAACTACAGTCGCCTGACATTATTCTAATTCCTAGTGATATAATTTTATAAATTTCTTATCAATGTTCTATGATTGGATTCAAAGGTCAAAGTTTCAAATTCAAATAAAAAATAAATGCCCACGAATGGTTTTATACATTCGCGGGCATTTATTTTATTTAATATTTTATTATAACAGGAATAAAAATAAAAAAGTTTTTTCAATCTTGTTATTAGCAATATACAGAAGAATGTAAATTGTTATACCGCTTTAAAACTCATATCCAGGCTTTTTACCGAATGGGTAAGAGCACCTACAGAGATAAAGTCGACACCGCAAGCGGCATACTCTTTTAAGGTGTCGAATGTAATACCTCCTGATGATTCAGTTTCATATTTTCCGTCGATGATATCAACAGCTTTCCGTGTATTCTCAGGTGTAAAGTTATCGAGCATGATCCGGTCAACACCACCAATAGCCATTACCTGAGCAATTTCGTCAAAATTACGGACTTCGATTTCTATTTTAAGTGATTTATTTTTTTCTTTTAAATACTCTTTTGTTCGATGGATGGCATTTTCAATTCCACCTGCAAAATCAACATGATTGTCTTTTAGTAAAATCATGTCGTACAATCCGATCCGATGATTTACACCTCCACCGATCTTCACAGCTTCCTTTTCGAGCAATCTTAATCCCGGCGTAGTCTTTCGGGTATCCAAAACCCTGGTTTTTGTACCTTCGAGAGCTTTGACATATTCCCTGGTGCGGGATGCCACACCGCTCATGCGTTGCATGATGTTCAACATCAACCGTTCCGTCTGAAGCAGGGATTGAATTTTGCCCTCTACTTCAAATGCGATGTCACCCACTTTCACTTCAGCACCATCATTGATAAATACTGTCATTTTAAGTTCAGGATCGAATGAGTAAAAGATGTCACGGGCAACTGCAACACCTGCCAATACACCGTCTTCTTTTATAATTAGCCTCGATTTCCCTGTTGCTGAAGCTGGAATACACGATAAAGTTGTATGATCACCATCGCCTATATCTTCGGCAAACCAAAGTGATATTAATTGTTTGAATTCGTTAGTCATTGGAAGGTTCAATTCTGAGTTGTTGTATTTCATTCTTTCTTGTTAAAACATATAACCTGAAATTTCCTGAAGATGTCTTTAGGGTGCCAATGACAAAACTGGCAGCATCTTTATTCCCTTTATGTAATAATTGAAAACTGGTTATACGGTTTTTCCTGAAAAAATCGGCAATTATTTCTGTAGCCTGAGATTTGCTGAATACATCGTTTTTGTTTTCAATAAAAAGTTCTACATTTGAATTTAAATAATTTGAAAGCTGGCTTGCATCTCCGCTACTTAATGCGGTTAAGATTGCAGTTGGTACTTCAACAGCCTGTGCTTCAGTGCGCTGAATGGCAAAAAAGAAGCATACACTGAGCAGAATTAATTTAATTGTTTTCATATTAGAAAGGATTTTTTGTAAAAACTTTATTCATTCGAAATGATTTGTCGTTAAAAAATGCCATATTTGCAAAGGATTATCTATTGCGTGTACAAATATACATTAATTAATTTACAGCTATCACAGATTGAATAATTTTTTCTTAGTACTCATACTTTATATGTCTCTCTAGAAAATTAATTCACTGATTATTAATTCCAAACATATCTTAATCGATCAATAAAAAAACCAAATCCCTTAACTTATATCTCAGAACTTCGAACAACCAAACCCTATCAAATAAAGAATGAACGCATGAAAATTACACTTTTAACTGTAGGTAAGACTACAAATCAGCATTTAATTAAGCTTCAGGAAGAATATCAAAACAGATTGAAATTTTACATCACCTTTGAATTAGTTGTAATACCCGAATTGAAAAATACAAAAAGCTTATCCATTACTGAGCAAGTTGAAAAAGAAGCCGATTTGATCCTGAAACAAATTGAATTGAATGATAAAGTGGTATTACTTGACGAAAAAGGAAAACAGTTTACTTCTGTTGGATTTTCAGAATATATTGCAAAAAAAATCATGGATTCTCATAAACGTATGATTTTTGTTGTTGGAGGACCCTATGGATTTTCTGAACGCGTTTATCAACGGGCTAATAATAAAATATCACTTTCGACCATGACATTTTCGCATCAAATGATCCGTTTGATTTTTATAGAACAACTCTATCGGGCCTTGACTATTTTAAAAGGTGAGCCATATCATCATGAATAAGATGACTGATTACCAGTAAAAATGATTTACTTTTGTCTTTTATTGATCTGGTGAACGAAAAACCACTGCCAGACATAAAAAAGTGTATTGCAAAATAGTAAATGAATTAAAATGAAAAAAGTATCCCTCTCAAATTCCGGTCAAAATAATATATTTAAATCTTACTCTTTGATCCTTGCTGTGTTACTATGTACACTGACAGGATTAATGTGTGGTTATTTCTATCAAAATTCACCTAAGAATGCTATCGTTATAACTAAATTTCAAAAGGTGCTTTCTGTAAAAGAAAATCTGGCATCCAAAACACTGGATGATATGAATCAGATCATTATTCATTCTTCAGTCGATTCATTAATTCATTACCCTTTTGCTAAAAATAGCATATCTTATTATGTATTCGAAAACAACGATTTAGTTTTCTGGTCGGATAATCAACGGGATATAAGCAGTGTTAATTTACCCGATTCAACCAATTGGAAATTTATTCAGTTACCGAATGCCTATTGCGTTAGCCGTTTAATTACAGTGGGTTCACGAAAACTGTTGGCATTAATTACCATAAAAAATAATTATCCTTATGAAAATGATGAATTAACCAATAGTTTTGCAAAAGGTTTTAATCTGGATAACAGAATACAGATTACAAAAGGTAAGGAAACCGATAAACTGGCGGTATTTGGAACTCCCCGGAATTATTTATTCACTTTGGTTGACCCCAAAGTTCCTGTCTTTAACGAAATATATGCAAATATAGGATTGGTAGCCTATGCTTTTGCATTTCTGATTTTCTTTATCCTTTATGCACGTACACCATACCTCCTGAATAAAAAAAGCATTAACGTTCAAACGTTGGTAGGGGTAGCATCAAGCGTGGGCATACTTGTCGGATTATGTTTATATTTTGATATCCCATCCCTGCTTTTCTGGAGTAAATTATTCTCTCCCATACAATATGCATCGAATCCTTTCCTTGCATCCATTAGTCACCTTTCTGTTTTTACAGGATACCTCATTTCAACCATTTATTTATTTTATTTCTATACCGATACTACCAGATTTGAAATGATGACAAGTAGAATCATATTTTTTATGATCTATGTTTTATATTACGTGCTAATTTATTTTTTACTTAGGAGTTTAATATTTAATTCAAGTATCCAATTAAACATACTTCAATTTAAAGATTTTTCATTACTTAGCAGTTGGATTCATCTTTTAATGTTGGTATGGGGTTTTGGGTTAGCACTACTGTTTTTCAAAACACACACCTGGTTTAAAAAAAATCAACTCCTGAGATTCACTTTCCTGATTGAATTGTTTTTTACAGTAGTAATGTATTTCATTTGTAAAAAGCTGTTCCCTGACGATTGTATCCGATTAAGCAGTTCCTTTTTAGTGTTGTGCATTGTATTCTATATGCCATATATATATCCTAAATATAAAAATATCTATGGCTTTGTTGCTTGTTGGGCTTTCGTTTTTACAATGTTCGTTGTTTTAAATTCTTTCAACTTAAACCAAACGAAAAAGTATGATAAAATCAAAGTTTTTGCTCAAAATATATCAGTAAACGGAACAGTAGAGAATGACCGAATGGCTGATATATTGCTCGAAGAAATGGATCAGCAAATCAGGAACGATCGTAAATTAAACCGTTTTGTAATGAAACATGACTCCTTATCAGCCGCAAATGATTATTTGGATAAAGCTTATCAACGGGGGTTTTGGAATAAGTATGACATGAGGCTTAATATTGCCAAAGTGCATTCTGATTTGTATAAAGAATATTTGCAATATATCACCAATGTTGGGAGGCAGCTGAAAACAACCCACTTCTATAGCATACCTGTTAATGAAAATAATATTTCCTATATCGGGGTATTTCAATCAAGTTATATTCAGTCCGACTCACTCTTCTTTTTCATGGAATTTTATCCACGTAAAAACTTTAAAAGCTATAGTTTCCCGAATCTATTGATCGCATCCACTCCCGATATACAAACGCAACTGGACGTTGCCGTAGCAAAGTATGAAAATCAGAAACTGGTTTATTCATCCGGAAAATTAGTTTATTCACCGGACATAAACTGGATACCCAACCATTCCTTAGGCTACAGTTCATTCATCTGGCAGGGTCGGACAAATTATGTATATTCACCAAAAAAAAATGTTTATATTGTAATAACCGAACTGCAGACTCATGACCTTTTATCCTACTTCCTTTATTTTCTCTACATTTTCCTGGCTTATTTTGCCATTTGCAGCCTTATTGTCTGGAGTTATCTCATTTGCAGCCGGAAAGAACAATTCCGACTTGGATTGACGGCTAAATTCCAATATACATTTATTACACTATTAATAATAAGTTTCTTATGGATTTTTTACGAATCAGTTAATTTTATTCAGAAAAAATATCAGGAAGAACAGATTGCAAATCTTGAAAGCAAAAAAGGCTATATCCAAAAAGCATTACAGGATATGTATTACTGGATCCAGGATTTAAACGCAATTAATTCTCAAACATTAAATCTTGATTTACAAGACCTTTCTTATATCTATCATACCGATATTCATGTTTACAATAACGATGGAATGCTAATCGCAAGTTCGCAACCCATTATCTTTAATAAAAATCTGATAAGCAACAGAATTGCACCAAAACCTTTTTTCTCTTCCGATTCTAATATTAATCAATATGAACGCATCGGACAATTGAAGTATTTAACGGGGTATACCGATTTCTATAACGGCGATTTTATGCAAATCGGCTATATTGCCATTCCTCAGTTCTTTAGCCAGGATGAACTAAGAAATGAAATTGAGAGTTTCCTTGGGGTAATTATTCAAATTTATCTCATTATTGTAGTCCTTGCCATTTTACTGAGCCTTTTTATAGGAAAACAACTTTCGGCACCTCTGATCATGTTGGAAAATAAGTTGAAAGAAATGCGGTTGGGAAGCCGGAATGAGAAAATTGAATACAAACAAAATGATGAAATCGGGCAACTGGTTATTCAATACAATAGAACAGTGGATGAATTGGAACAAAGTGTAAAATTACTGGCAAAATCCGAACGGGAATCAGCATGGAAGTCTATGGCACGTCAGGTGGCGCATGAGATAAATAATCCGCTGACACCAATGAAACTGAGTATTCAGCAATTGCGCAGGACCAAGAAGCTAAATGATGAACGTTTTGATGATTACTTTGAAAAATCTACCGCCATGTTGGTTGAGCAAATCGATAATTTGTCCAGAATTGCCGGTACATTCTCTAATTTTGCCCGAATGCCCGAAGCTAATTTTGAGAAGGTGGATATTGCATCTAAACTGTATTCTGTAGTTCAATTATTTATGGATAACTTTGAACATATTCAGATTGATTTTAAAGGAGAAGAAAAAGAGGTATTTGTTTATGCTGATCCGGAACAACTGGTCCAGGTATTTAATAACTTGCTTAAAAACGCTATTCAGGCTATTCCTGATGAAAGGGATGGCGAAATATTAGTAAATTTACAGGAAAACAAAGACGAAGTTATTATTGAAATTACCGATAATGGAGTTGGTATTGGTACTGATGTTCAGGATAAATTATTTGTACCGAATTTTACTACTAAATCAACCGGTATGGGATTAGGATTAGCAATAGCAAAGAGTATTATCGAATTATCAGGCGGTACAATTTCATTTACGACAACTCTTAATGAAAGTACTACTTTTACTATCAGATTGGCAAAAGCAGTATAGTTCATTGATATATGTTCTGACAATAATTTGATTTTAACCGGTATGCTATAAAGTTTTTTTTTATTTCTGCTTTAAACAGAATCTCTGTGCAACCCTCCACCGTACGAAGATTGGAACTGCAGGTTGAAATCATATGATTTAACAGACTTACATTATCAGTTGCATTGACTTAAATAATTTTCATAGTCTTTTTTTTAGCCCTGGTCGTTGTATTAACCGACAATTTCATTATTTCAGGATTCTCCGAAATATATTGGTTGGCAGCATTGTACCCATGTTGATAAATCGCTTCATAGGATTCGAAACTAAATTCGTGAAATTCTTCAATAGCTTTCGGCTCGATTAAAAACTGGCATAAATCTCGTCCTTCCTTAGAATTCTGATGTTGCATAGCCCGTATAGAGACTACTAGGGTATCGGTTGGCTTGTTTAATTCAGAAGGTGCCCGGTAAGGAAGAACGTCCACACCAATGATTTGTTGGCATTTGTTTTTTAGTCCCTGTGCCGGCATGTTGTTTAATAATCCGCCATCCACATAAAATGTTTTTGCATCTTTTACTGTCTCGAATACACCGGGTATGCTGGCTGAAGCTGATACCCACTTGTCCAGTTCATTCCCTGAATCGATGATCTCCCACGTACCTGTGTTCAGATTGACAATGCAAATGGACATTTCCTTTTTGAGTTTTTCAAAGCTGTTATGGGGGATCAACTCTTTAATCAGTGTGCGAAGTAATTTATGAGTCGATAAACCCGATTTAAGGAATGTGGCTCTGAATGTAAGCAGCTTGGTGACTTTATACAATTTGTCTTCCTTTATCATTTGCAACATGTCGGCAGGAGAATAACCGGCTGCATACAACGTGCCTATAATAGCACCCATACTTGATCCGACAATGTGAGAGGGATAGATTTCATGTTCTTCCAGCGCTTGAATGACTCCTATGTGTGCAAACCCTAAAGCGCCTCCACCACTCAGACATAATCCTGTTGAATCGTTTCGTGAAGAGAAATCAAATAATTCTTTCATATTTTTCATAAGATTGCCTGTTTTGGGTTAAAATCGTTTATATCTTGTACCTGAATTTGTTAATGGAATGAAAACTTTTACCGGATTATCCATAACAAAAATAAATTGACCTATTTTTGTGTGCTAGTTTGTCAATTTCCACTTGTCTTTGAATAAAAGATCAAGATACGACATTATTTTAAACAATCCTGTTCAAAAACATAATTTAGTCTATAATGAAACGCTTCAAAATTATTTTTGTTTTAACATTATGTGTAAATACTTTATTTGCCGGTCTGCTTTATGATATTACAGATGGTAAATTCAAAGTTAAGTCGATTGCAATTCCACGGTCGATGAATGATGGTGAACATTATACCCTGATGGTAAATAACAAAGCCATCGTAAAGTATAATTACAAAACCGGTGCAACTGTCGATACCTTGTTTAGTGTTTCCCGGTTAAAAAATTCACCCATTAAAGAAATATCGGGATATGAATTCAGTCCGAATGAAGCCCGAATGTTGGTTTATACAAATGTAAAGAAACATTACAGGAGGACATTTTGTGCTGATTATTATCTTTTTGATGTAAAGAGAAATGAACTTCAAACACTTTCAGATAACGGACCACAGGAAGTCCCGTTATTTTCACCTGATAGCCGGTATATTGCTTTTGCTCGTGAGAATAATTTATTCATGAAAAAAGTAGACTTTAATACCGAAACTCCAATTACTAAGGATGGTATGGCCGGGAGCATAATCAATGGAACTCCTGATTGGGTATACGAAGAAGAATTTGAAAAAACCCGTTATTTTGAATGGAGCCCCGACAGTAAACTCCTTGCATTTGTCAGATTTGATGAATCCAAGGTGCCTCTATTCTCATATATTCAGTATAAAGAGAATTCGGATGATAAAGATAAGTTGTCATTATATCCATCAATAGTACAGTTTAAATATCCTAAACCGGGTGAAAATAATTCAAAGGTCAGCGTATGTGTGTATGATGATTATTACAAGTCTATTAAGACAATGAAACTAACTGATGATGATCAGGATTTTTATATCCCACGAATCAAATGGACAAATTCAATCGATCAGTTGGCTATATTTAAATTGAACAGAAATCAAAACCGGTTGGAAATGCTGATGGCTAACCCAAGGTCAACTTTAACCAAACAAGTGTTGCGTCAGGATGATAAGTATTATATCGATTATCAAAACATCGATTACCTGAGTTTCACAGCCGATAATCAGTATTTTATCGGAGTAAGTGAGCAGGATGGTTACCGTCATATCTATCAGTACCGGATTACAGGTACGGTTGTGAAGCAATTGACTAAAGGAAACTGGGATGTGACGAATGTTTATGGTTACGACGAGAAGAAACAAGTGGTTTATTATCAATCTGCACAAGTGTCTCCGCTTCAACGGGATATTTACTCGGTTGATTTAAAGGGTAAAATGAATCGCCTGACCAACGGGAAAGGTACCCATAATGGTTATTTTAATTCTGCGATGACTTGTTTTGTCGATAATGCTTCCTCGTTGGAAGTTCCAAATGTATTTACTCTTCGCTCTAATTCAGGATCTACAATCCGGATGATTGAAAACAATGCCACGTTGGCTTCCGAATTTAAAGCATTAAACCTCCCTAAAAAGGAATTCTTTAATTTTACGACCTCAGAAAATATAAAGCTTAATGGTTGGATGCTAAAACCTGCAAACTTTGATACTTCAAAAAAATATCCGGTATTAATGGTTCAATACAGCGGGCCTAACTCCCAGGAAGTGCTTGATACCTGGAAAATAGATTGGGAATATTATCTTGCAACTCAGAATTTTGTTGTCGTATGTGTAGATGGTCGTGGAACAGGTGCCCGTGGTGCTGAATTTCGTAAATGCACCTATGAACAAATAGGAATCCTCGAAACTAAAGATCAGGTTGAAACTGCAAAGTACTTAGGTCAACAAACATTCATTGATAAAGACCGTATTGGAATATGGGGCTGGAGTTATGGTGGAACCATGACTCTGATGTGCATGACCACCGGAGAAAAGATATTCAAATCGGGTATTGCGGTTGCTCCGGTGACTGATTATCGTTTGTATGATACGGCTTATGCTGAGAGATTTATGCGTCGTCCACAGGAAAATTTTAAAGGATATGATGCCTCTTCAGCTTTGCAACGTGCGGATAAGCTGGAAGGAAATCTGTTGATTATTCATGGGTCAGCCGATGACAATGTCCATTTACAAAATACAATGCTTTACATCGATAAATTAGTCGCTGCCGATAAACAATTCGAAATGCAACTCTATACGGATAAAAACCACAGCATTTTGGGGCAACAGACACGCCGACATTTATATACCCGCATGACTGACTTTTTAGTAAAAAATTTATAACCTGATATTAATTGTAATAATATTTAATTTTGCCGTTTTATATGTTTTAAAACAGTATTTCAATTCCATTTCTTGAGGATTATACTGTCTATTCTGAAATAAAATGTATTAACTTTGTGAGTCGAAATTTAAAATAATATTTATAAAATCTATTTAATAATTAATGTCAGTTGTATGAACACAGAAAAGAAAAATTACGCATTGCCGATTGCAATGATGTTTGCATTATTTTTCATGATTTCATTTGTTACCGGGCTTCCAAGTCCCATGGGTGTTATTGTTGCAAAACAATTCGGAGCTTCTAACTTTGAATCACAGTTAGGATTTCTGGCAAACTTTTTAGCTTATGCCTTTATGGGTATTCCAGCAGGTATTATGCTTAAAAAAATCGGTTATAAGAAAACAGCATTGGCTGCTATTTTAGTTGGTTTTGTAGGGGTAGGGGTTCAATATCTTTCGGGTGTTGCCGGAAGTTTCTCGGTTTATTTAACCGGTGCCTTTATCTGTGGATTTTCGATGTGTATGCTTAATACTGTAGTGAATCCAATGCTTAACACACTTGGTGGTGGTGGAAACTCAGGAAATAAATTATTACAATTCGGTGGATCTATCAATTCTATCGGTGCAACCATTACACCAATGTTGGTTGGTTACCTAATGGGAGCTGCTGCAGGACGTACAATAGAAAAAGCAAACCCTGCTCTTTTCCTTGCTATGGGGATTTTTGCTTTGGCATTCGTTGTATTATACTTTGTTGATATACCTGAACCTCATATGGAAACAGCATCAGAAAGAAAAGTGAAACATACACACAGTCCGCTTTCTTTCCGCCACTTCGTTTTGGGTGCTATTGCCATTTTTATTTATGTTGGAATCGAAATTGGGATTCCAAGTACTGCAAACCTGTTTATGACAGCTTCTAATTCAGCTGCAAATGCCGGCCTTGGTATTGATGCTACTACTGCTGGTAGTATTGTCGGTGTCTATTGGTTATTGATGTTGGTTGGCCGTTTAACCGGTGCTTCAATCGGATCCAAAGTGTCAAGTAAAACAATGATGATTTCTGTTTCAACACTGGGCTTATTATTTATTTTACTGGCTATCGTTTGTCCTATAACATTAACCATTACATTGCCTGTTTTATTGACTAAAGTTCCCGTAAGTATTATGTTCCTTGTTTTATGCGGATTATGTACCTCCATTATGTGGGGAAGTATTTTTAATCTCGCTGTTGAAGGACTTGGTAAATACACTGCTTCTGCTGCCGGTATTTTCATGGTAATGGTTTGCGGTGGTGGTATTGTCCCACTTCTACAAGGCTTTGTTTCCGATCATTTTGGCTACATGAACAGTTATTGGGTAATGTTTATTTGCCTGGGATATATGCTGTTCTACGGCTTAATCGGATCAAAAAATGTAAATAAAGACATTCCGGTTGAATAAAAATCTAGAATTGATTTATATATTTTTTTAAAAACAACTTAGATAATTTTATATTATGGAAAAGCCATATGTAATCGGCATGGACATGGGTGGTACAAATACCGTTTTCGGTGTTGTTGATACCCGTGGAAATGTAATCTCAAAAAGTGCTGTCAAAACTTCCACTCACTCTGATGTTAATTTATACATTGACGATATTTATGTCGAATTAAGTAAACTAATTGAAGCTGTTGGAGGAATTGATAAAATAAAAGGTATCGGAATCGGTGCTCCGAATGGTAATTATTATACAGGGAATATAGAATATGCTCCCAATTTACCCTGGAAAGGTGTGATACCTTTTGCTACCATGATGGCCGATAAATTCGGTATCCCTACTGCTCTGACCAATGATGCCAATGCTGCTGCAGTCGGTGAAATGACTTATGGTGCTGCCCGTGGAATGAAAAACTTTATTATGATTACTCTGGGAACAGGTGTAGGAAGTGGTATTGTAATTGATGGAAAAGTAGTTTATGGTCACGATGGTTTTGCAGGTGAATTAGGTCATGTGATCGTAATGCGTAACAATGGTCGTACCTGTGGTTGTGGTCGTACAGGTTGTCTGGAAGCATATGCTTCAGCTACCGGTGTTGCCCGCTCAGCCCGCGAAATCCTGGAATCAAGTAAAAAAGCAAGTATCTTACGAAATATACCAATTACTGATATTACCTCCAAAGATGTGTTTGATGCTGCCCAGGAAGGTGACGAAATAGCCATCGAAATATTTAATTTCACTGGAAAAATATTAGGTGAAGCATTTGCCGATTTTGTTACTTTCAGTGCTCCCGAAGCAATTGTCCTTTTTGGTGGTCTTTCGAAAGCCGGTGATTTAATTATGAAACCGATTGTCGAAAACATGGAAAAAAACCTGCTCAATATCTGGAAAGGTAAAGTGAAGGTGTTGTTCTCCGAACTTAAGGAAGCTGATGCAGCTGTTTTAGGTGCCAGTGCTTTGGCATGGGAAATCTGAGCTGAGGATAGATTTAAGAACCAAGATCCAAGAACCAAGATTAAAGATTAAAGATCCAAGAACCAGGATCCAAGATCAAAGAACAAAGAACCAGGATTAATGATCTGAGAATCTAAAATATTAAAACAAAAAAATCCCTTTCCGGTTTATTCGGAAAGGGATTTTTTATTCTTACTTCTTATTTCTCATCTCTCATCTCTCATTTCTCATTCCTCATTCCTCGCCTCTCACCTCTTACCTCTTCTACCTTAGTGGAATAAATTCAGGAAGTTACGTGGAACAGGTGTTTCGAAACTGACAATATCGGTGGTGATTGGATGATAGAAGGCCAGTAAACGGGCATGTAAGCCCAGTCGGTCAATGGGACTTGTTCCGCCTCCATACTTTTTATCCCCGATGATTGGATGACCAATACCTTGCATGTGTACCCGGATTTGGTTCTTACGACCTGTTTCCAGCTCTATTTCCAGCAAGGAGTAGTGTTCGTTCGATTTTATTTTTCGGTAATGTGTTGTGGCTTGCTGACCTCCATTATCGGTATCACTTGAATAGATCTTCAATGATTTTTCATTTTCTTTCAACCAGGTGGTAATGGTATCTTCATCTTTTTCAACATTCCCTTCTACCACTGCCACATAGATCCTACGGGTAATAATACGATGCCAGTTTTCCTGAAGGATTTGCTGAACTTCACGATTCTTCGCAAACATAATGACTCCCGAAGTTTCCCTGTCGAGCCGGTGGACGGTATAAATGCGGTTTGTCGGTGAACTTTTCTTTACATGATTTTTTAAAATAGAAAATGCAGTAGTCTCTTCACTGTCTCCTGCGATCACTGTTAGTAATCCTTCTTTCTTTTCAACCACAATCAGGTATTCATCTTCGAATATAATCCTCAGTTTCGGGTGCTTCAGTTCGATATTTCCACGTGAACTGTTCACAGTTATCAGATCATTGGGCTGCAGTAATTGGTTAAACAGTGTGGTGATTTTACTGTTCACCATGATTTGTCTGTGGGCCAGCAGCGATTTAACTGAGTTACGACTCATTCCACCCATTTTGGCAAGCAAAAAGGTCATTAATTCTATTTGATCGGTTACTTTTAACCGTGTTTCTTTAGGAGGTGGAACTGCTTTAGGTTTATGTCTCATTTTATTTCTTAGTTTCTCGTTTTGCGTTCCGCGTTCCGTGTTTTGCGTTCCGCGTTTTGCGTTCCGTGTTTCGTGTTCCGTGTTCTGCGTTTTTGTTATTTTATTTAATATATTATTCTTTTTTTTTGATTTGTAGTGTGTTTTTCTTAATCTACAGTTACTCAGTAGTAGGAAGTATATAATGTCCTATTCAATTAAATATAACTTCATTAACCCTCGGCTCCCTCACCCACTCCTTGGGTGAGGGCAGGGGGAGAGGTCATATTAATTGAAGAAATATAACAAGACATTATATTGTTCCATTTACTTACCTATAATTCTTTAAAAAACAGTTCTGTTTTTTTGTTTTAATCAATCAGCAAAACAAAGTGCCGTTCCTGCTATTCAATCAACAGTTTTTTAATTTTCAACACTTATTGTTACTCCACGAACTCTAAACGCGAAACGTTGAACACGGAACATTTCAACGCTTCAACCATTTCGCTACATTGATGGCTGCATTTTCACCATCTACCGCTGATGACGTGATGCCGCCCGAATACCCTGAACCTTCACCGGCAGGGAATAAACCTGAGATAACAGGATGCTGACCTGTTTCACTATCCCGGGGGATACGCACAGCTGCCGAAGAACGGGTCTCAACCCCAACTACTACGGCATCATTGGTTAAGAATCCATGCATTTTACGATCGAATTTTTTAAAACCTTCCTGTAATCTTGAAGATATATTCTCCGGGAGCCAAAAATGAAGCGGTGAAGATATCAATCCGGGTAAATAGGAGCATTCAGGAAGGTCTGCACTCAGTTTTCCATGTACAAAATCAACTAATCGTTGAGCCGGAGCAACCTGTCCCTGTCCGCCATTATTCTTGAATGCCATATTTTCGATGGATTGCTGGAATTTAAGTCCTGCCAATGCACCGAATTTTTGATACTCTTCCGGAATATCTTCCGGACGAATTTCGACAACAATACCTGAATTGGCAAAAGGTGAATTCCGTTTTGAAACGGACATGCCATTTACCACGATTTCGTTATCTCCACTTCCTGCAGGCACGATATGTCCTCCGGGACACATACAGAATGAATATACTCCCCGGTCGTTTATCTGATCCACCAGATTGTAATTGGCTGCCGGTAGGTATTCACTTCGTGTTTTACTGTGGTATTGAATGCTGTCGATCAATGATTGACTGTGCTCAACCCGTACACCCATGGCAAATCCTTTGGGTTCAAGCTGTATGCCTTGTTTGTCGAGTAATTCATAGATGTCATGTGCCGAATGACCGGTACACAATATTAAAGAATTTGCTTTAAAAATACTTCCATCGGCAGTTTTACAACCTACAACCGCATTGTTTTCGATCAGTATTTCAGTTAGTTTCTGGTCGAAGTGAATTTCACCGCCGTTGGTAATAATCGTATTACTTATGTTAGAGATAATGGTGGGTAACTTGTCCGAACCGATATGTGGATGTGCTTCATACAGGATGTCGTCATTCGCACCATGAAAATGAAACGCTTCAAAGATTCTTTGGGTATTCCCTTTCTTTTTTGAACGGGAGTATAGTTTACCGTCCGAAAATGTTCCTGCACCACCTTCTCCGAAACAGTAGTTCGAATTGGAATCAATGCCTTTGTTCCTGTTTAATTGAGCGATGTCAATTTTCCGGTCGCTGGTGTTTTTTCCCCTTTCAAGGATAATTGGTTTGAATCCTGATTCAATGAGTTTGAGTGCTGCAAATAAACCCGCAGGACCGGCACCAATAATTAATACGGGAGTGTTATCACCTACAAAGTGATATTCAAAAGGAGGTATCACAGCTTCAGGGGCAACTTCATCCCAGTAAACTTCAACGGTAACGATCACCTTCGGTATAAATGACCTTGAATCAATCGATTTTTTTAAAGTACGAATCCGGGTAATTTCTTTAGGTGATATCTGAAGTTTGTCGGCTATTTGTTTGCTGAACAAATCTTCTTTAAATGCCTGTTCGGGTGTGAGTATGAGTTGAAGTTCTATGTGCATATGCAGTTTTTGGGCTTTATAGTCAATTTAAATGCAAAGATACACAATTTATCAGGAATGAGGAATGAGCGAGAAAGTAATAAGAGGTCAGTAGTTGAGAGAAAGATATTCACGAATCTAGGAATGTTGCGAAAAATATAGGAGGTAATTAGTAAAATACTAAATTGAGAATAAAAAAAGCTTCCTTGTTGTAAGAAGCTTTTTGATATCTTTTTTTTATTCCCCGATTAATTTTTCAACTTCTGTCCAGTTGACAACATTCCAGAATGCTTTTACATAAGCCATCCGTTTGTTCTGATATTTCAAATAATAGGCATGTTCCCAGACATCCAGGGTCAAAACCGGTTTTCCTTTGACTGGGGAGATTGACATCAGTGAATTATCCTGGTTGGGAGTGGAGATTATCCGTAATTTTCCCGAACTCTCTTTGATGAGCCATGCCCATCCGGATCCAAACCTGTTAACGGCAGCTTTTTCAAACTCCGCTTTAAAAGCATCGATACTTCCAAAATTCTTTACGAGTATCTTTTCTAATTCAGGTGACATGTTTGCAGTGCCTGCAGGTGCCAGCATAGTCCAAAAAAAACTGTGATTATAAAATCCACCTCCGTTATTTCGTACTGCTGTCTGAATATCAGCAGGTAATTCTTTCAAATTCGTAATCAGCTCCACGATATCTTTTTTATACAATTCGGGATATTTCTCAAGTGCTTTGTTTAAGTTCGCAGCATAGGTTGCATGATGAAAATCATGATGGATGCGCATGGTTGTACTGTCGATGTAAGGTTCCAGGGCATTGTATTTGAATTGTAATGCCGGAATTTTAAACTGTGCCGGGCAAAGCATGTAAGTTGCCATTAATAAGAAAAGGAGGATACTTATACGTTTCATTTTTTATTTTATTTAATGTTGCTTACTTTAAATTCTTTTAAATATAACAAGAATTTTAATCGATTGTTTAATCTGTTTTTAAAATTATGTAAATCAAAGAATTTTATGGAGTCTGCTGAAAAGCAGATCATTTAAGACTTTGTTTACCAAATTAAATATTCATATAGAAATATCCGGGTAGGTATTCACTAAAAGAGAACTGTTTATTGATACTCTCATGCTTAAAATGGAATGCATTAAAAAAGGAACTCAAAAGAATAGGTATCCTGTTTTTCTTATTCCTGATTTATAAATAAATAGTTATTCATCCCTGAGGAGGAACTGAAATAAAGTGATTGTCCGGAAATGGTCTTTTTAAAAAATAATTCTTTTATTTTCGGTTACCGGATTTATTGTAGACAAATAGCGGATCATCAAATTATTTATTTATATTTGTATTCCCGATACATGTCCGATACATCTCTGACACTGAATGGTTCTGGATTGGTTTTGGATTGGTTTTGGATCCGTAGCTATCCCGATATATCACTCACTTAACATCCATTTATTCGCGATATATATGCCCTATATCCTTAAAGGTATATGGCATATAAGTTGAGAATTAATGAATCAAATATGGTTACCAAAACCAATCCAAAACCAATCTAAAACCAATCTAAAACGGATTGTAAAAGAAGAACCAACCGGAAAGTAAAGAAATTCACTTGCGAATTGGATTCTGAAATCAGTTGAAACCTACATATACAATAACGAATTCTATCTAGATCTTGAGTTCTTTTGATTTGGAGACTTAAGTAAAAGACAACAAATAATGTCGTGTGATTTTAATTTCAATAACGGAATAAGGGTTACTCTTTTTTACTTAATATTCTACTAAGAGTTAAAATAAAAAACATGTTATAATATTTATATCACTTATATATAGAATATTAATCCTTAGTTGAAACCCAAATACCCCTAATGAAAAACCTTATTTTCTTATTTTGAATATTTGAAAAGTGTAATTTTCCAGGAAATAATATAGGACATTATATTGGTCCAATTACTTAGTGGATTATCTTATGAAATAACAGGAATTAAAAGAATTAAAATACCCGGTTTTTCAGGAAGCAGAATATGATCTTTAAAGGGTTCAAACTCTTTTTTGTAGCAAAATCTATCTTCTTTGTAGTATTTTCAGTTTTAACCATTCAAATTGTACTATTTTTTTAAATAATTCGTTATTGATTTTACAATTACTAAAGTTTGAATTGTATTAACACATTCAATTGTATTGCATATAAAAATTTTAGTATATTTGCAAGTTAAAATTAAGAAAATAAAACAAACAACAATAATTGAATGATTGACTATATAAAAGGTGAAATAACCGAACTGACACCTGCTAACGTAGTTCTTGAAGCAAACGGAATCGGATATTTCATCAATATAACATTACCAACCTTTTCATTTCTGGGAGAACAAACTTCTGCAAAAATATATGTGTTCGAATCTATCCGCGAAGATGCACATGTCCTTTATGGGTTTCGTTATCAGAGTGAGCGTCAATTATTCCTGTTGTTGATTTCAGTGTCGGGAATTGGAGCAAATACGGCCCGAATGATCATGTCTTCCTATTCTGCCCAGGAAATACAGGAAATGATTGCATCGGGTAATGTGACCGCTCTGAATGCCATCAAGGGTATCGGAACAAAAACTGCCCAGCGGATCATTGTGGATTTAAAAGATAAAATTATAAAAGGTACCGGTGGAAGCGAACTGGCGAATTTAGCTCCTAATAAAAATACGGAACAAAAAGAAGAAGCTGTCTCTGCATTAATTATGCTCGGATTTGCATCAGCAGCATCACAAAAAACTGTTGAACGGATTCTACTTGAACAGCCTGCTCTCAAGGTAGAACAATTGATTAAATTAGCTTTAAAAATGATGTAATTAAGATTGAATTTTTAATTAAAACTTCAATTTTAAGAGAATTCATAGTTCGAACACAATCAATTTTATTTTCCAGAAGCAAAAATTATTTATGATTTTTACAAATAAAACCTTAGCAATCATACTTATTAGCGGTGTTGCGCTCAGTTCGGCTTATGCTTTTGTAACTGCCAGTGAACATTATTCTGTTGATAATCAACTTCTGGAATCAACTGTAGCACAGGCAGATACCCCGAAATCCACCACACCAGTATTCCCGATTAAAAAGTTTAAGCAAGACCGGTACGATGAACTGAATGTTAAGTATCCAATGGATGCTCCGAAACCTGAAAATGTAAAGTCGGTGGTTGAATATGATACCAAAACAGGAAATTATATCTTACGGACATTTGTAGGTGAAAATGAAATTGCTACACCTTTTTTAATGACAGCTGATGAATACCGCAATTTTTCTGCAAAAAGAGACCTGCAGACCTACTGGAAGGAAAAAAATACAAAGAATGCATTAAATAACGAAGATAAGTTTTCAATTTCGGACATGAAATTTAATATCGGACCTGCCGATAAATTGTTTGGCCCCGGAGGTGTTCAGATTAAAACACAGGGATCGGCAGAGATGGTGTTCGGATTCAAAAGTAATAAAGTGGACAATCCGGCTTTAACCGAACGGATGCGCACCTCGAATATCTTTGATTTCAACGAGAAAATACAAATGAATGTCACCGGTAGCGTGGGTGATAAAGTGAATTTCGGCTTGAATTATAATACCGAATCCAGCTTTGATTTCGATCAGAAGATGGTTAAACTGGCCTACAAAGGCAAAGAGGACGATATTATTAAGAGCATCGAAGCCGGGAATGTGAGCATGCCGCTCAATAGCTCGCTGATCACAGGGAGTACCGCTTTGTTCGGTATTAAAACAGAATTGCAGTTTGGTAAACTGAACGTGGTTGCCCTGGCTTCGCAACAGGAATCGCAAACACAGACCGTGAGTTCAAAAGGTGGGGCACAGACTACAAAATTTGATATTGGCGTTGACAATTATGATGAAAACCGCCATTTCTTTCTGTCCCATTATTTCAGGGATAACTATGAAAAGTCAATGAGTAAGCTGCCGTATGTAGCCTCCGGAGTGACCATTAACCGGGTGGAAGTCTGGGTGACCAATAAACGTGGTAACTACGATCAGGCCCGTAATATCATTGCCTTTATGGATTTGGCTGAAACCGATTCCATTGACAACAACCACTGGACAGCAACTTCTGCCAGTAAATTTCCGACAAATAATGCAAATACATTATACAGCGGCATATCTACCATTCCGGGTATCCGTGATATCCAACAAACCAATTCACTTTTATCGGCAATCAATGCAGGATTGACAAATAGCTTCAACGGGGGCGAAGATTACGAGAAAATAGAAAGTGCCCGTAAGCTTGATCCATCGGAATATACCCTCAGTTCGACACTTGGGTTCGTTTCGTTACGAACTACATTGAATCCGGATGAAGTATTGGGTGTTGCCTATGAATATACCTATGGCGGCCAGGTGTATCAGGTAGGTGAATTCTCAACCGACCCCGTAACGGCACCACAGGCTTTGATCGTGAAATTACTGAAAGGAACATCTCAATCCCCTAAATTGAAATCATGGGATTTGATGATGAAAAATATTTATAGCCTGGGAGCCCTCCAGGTTCAACCCGATAAATTTTTATTGAATATTGTCTACCGGAATGATTCTATCGGTACCGATTTACGTTACCTGACGGAAGGAAATATCAAGAATGAATTACTGCTTCACGTGATGAATCTGGATAACCTGGATACCAGGAATGCACCGAATCCTGACGGGAAATTCGATTATGTGGAGGGACTAACGGTTCAATCCTCTTCCGGGCGTATAATCTTCCCGGTGCTGGAACCGTTCGGTAAACATTTGAGGGATAAATTAAATAAAGATGCAACGCTTGTCAATAAATATGTTTATCAGCAGTTGTACGATTCGACGCTGGTGGTGGCACGTGAAAACAGTGAGAAGAATAAATTCCATCTGGTGGGAGAATACAAAGCCTCTTCGGGATCCGAAATACGCCTGAATGCCATGAATGTGCCCCGTGGTTCGGTTACCGTCACTGCAGGTGGCGTTACATTGGTCGAAAATAAGGATTACACGGTCGATTATACCATGGGAACCGTCACGATCATCAATACCGGGATTATGGAATCGGGGACCAATATCGATGTGAAGCTTGAAAACCAGTCCTTGTTCAGCATGCAACGTAAAACATTATTGGGTACCCATCTAGAATATAAATTTAATAAAGATTTCAGTGTAGGAGGTACTATTATGCATCTCTCGGAAATGCCACTGACCACGAAAGTCAACACCGGCAGTGAACCGATATCCAATACCATATGGGGCATGAATACTTCGTGGCGCACAGAGTCGCAGTTGCTGACCAATATATTAAATAAAATGCCTTTTGTGAATGCCACTAAACCATCTACCATTGCTCTGAATGCTGAATTTGCCCAGCTAATACCGGGTCATTCCAATGTGGTGGGTTCGGCAGGACTGGCCTATATTGACGATTTTGAATCCACCCAGACCTCCATTGATATTCATTATCCATCGAACTGGTATCTTGCCAGCACGCCTTATAATAATGCCAATAATGCACTGTTTCCCGAAGCCAGGCTGAGTGATAATGTCGACTATGGGAAGAACAGAGGATTGTTAGCCTGGTATTACGTCGATCCGATGTTTAACAACAGCGATACCCGTACAAATCCCGATTATATCAGGAATGATCTGGAAGCACAATCCAATAACATTACCCGTGATGTATTGGTGCCTGAGATTTTTCCAAATAAACAAACCCTTGCCACCCAGACATCCCGAATGACAGTTATGAACCTGTCATTTTATCCTACTGAACGTGGACCATACAATTTGGACGTTGCCGGAATGAATTCTGACGGTACTTTAAGCAATCCTGCCGGTCGTTGGGGAGGTATCATGCGGAAACTGGATGCTACCGACTTTGAAGTTTCCAATATCGAATATATCGAATTCTGGATGATGGATCCATATGTGAATGGTGGAATGGCTCCTGCTAAGACAGGTGAATTATATTTCAACCTGGGGGATATCAGCGAAGATATACTGAAAGATGGTAAAAAATCATATGAAGCCGGGTTACCCATTGACGGTGATATTACAAAAGTGGATACTACGACCTGGGGACGGGTTGCCCGAACACAATCGACTGTCAATGCATTTGACAATACACTTGGCGCACGTCTGAGTCAGGATGTCGGGTTAGATGGTTTATCAACGAAAGACGAATTCCTGTATCCGACTTACAGCAACTATGTAGCTCAACTCAAGGCTAAACTGACACCCGAAGAACAGGCAAAAATGCTGGCAGATCCATTTTCACCACTGAATGATCCTGCAGGTGATAATTACCATTTCTACCGTGGTACGGATTTCGATAATGAAAAGCTGGATATCATGACCCGCTATAAGCACTACAACAATCCGGAAGGGAATTCTCCGGATGCCAGTACGGTCGTCGAATCGTATGCCACTTCAGCTACTTCTATCCCCGATGATGAAGATATCAATGGTGATAATACCATGAATGAATACGAAAAATATTATCAGTATAAGGTTGATATCAATAAAAATGCCATGCAAGTAGGTTCCAACTACATTACCGATGCCATTACCTCGGATGTAGTCCTGAAAAATGGTAAGACAGAAGCTGTCACCTGGTACCAGTTTAAAATTCCAATTCGTGAAAATCCGGAAGCTATTGGTGGTATCCGTAATTTTAAGTCCATACGGTTTATTCGTATGTTTATGACTAAATTTGATGAAGCAGCCAGCTTAAGGCTTGCAACCCTTGATCTGGTACGTGGCGAATGGCGTGGGTATACAAAACCGCTTCATCCCGTTGCCATGACCCCGATTTCGACCGGAAAACTGGATATTCAGGCGGTTAATATTGAGGAAAATGCCAGTAAAACACCTGTTAATTATGTGTTGCCTCCGGGAATTACCCGTGAGACGGATCCCGGACAACCTCAGTTGTTGCAACAAAACGAACAATCGATGGTATTGAGGGTGAACGATCTGGCACCGGGAGATGCCCTTGCTGTTTACAAAAATACTTCCTACGACATGCGTCAGTATAAACGGTTGCAAATGTTTGTACATGCCGAAAAAATGGCCAGTGATGTTTCTAATTTAAAAGATTATGAATTGACCTGTTTTGTCCGTGTCGGATCGGATATGGTGAATAATTATTACGAATATGAAATTCCGTTGCGGTTAACGCCTGCAGGCAGTTATTCGGGAAATAATGCAGCCCATCAGGCGATAGTCTGGTATCCCGAAAATATGTTTGATTTTTCGTTTGATGCCCTTACCACCGCCAAACTGAAACGCAATAGTGCCAAGCAAAACGGGTTGGCGAATGTAGCGAATGATATCCCCTATGTTGTCTATGATCCGGATAAACCGTTGAACAGAATTTCTGTTAAAGGTAATCCATCCATTTCGGATGTGGAGAATATCATGATTGGCATTCGTAATTCAAGCGGTGCCATAAAATCAGGAGAGATCTGGACGGATGAATTGCGCATGTCGCAGTTTGATGAATCGGGAGGTTGGGCTGCCATGGGTAATCTTGCAGTAGGATTATCCGATGTCGGTACTGTCAATGTATCCGGACGTATTGAAACAGCCGGATATGGAGGCATTGAGAGTAATGTGACGACCCGCAGGATGGATGATTTGTATCAAATGAATTTCTCTACAGCATTGGAACTGGGCCGTTTTTTACCTGAAGCCATTAAATTAAAAATACCGGCTTATTTCTCGTATTCCAATGAAACACTTGCCCCAAAATATAATCCAATGGATCAGGATATTCTACTTTCTGATGCGTTGAATAATCTGAAAACCCAGTCGCAGAAAGATTCCTTAAATTTACTATCTCAAACGGTTAATACTTCCAGGAGTTTTAATATCTCGGGAGCCAAGGTGAACATTAAGAGTAAAACGCCTCAATTTTATGATCCGGCCAATGTCACTTTTACATATGCCTACAACGAAACCAATCAACACAGTTCAGAAATAGAACAAAACATGGTAAAGGAACAACGTGCAGCGATCAACTATAGTTTTTCTTTTAATCCGAAGCCATTTGAACCATTTAAGTCTTTTAAAGCGCTGGATAAACCGTTGTTTAAAATCATTAAAGATTTTAATTTTAACTATTTGCCAACCTCGTTGAGTTATATCAGTAATTTAGACCGCCAATATTCGCAGGTTAAACTGCGTGATTTAAATATTACTTCCACTGATGCATCTTCCGCTGCCGGAGTGGGACTCAGTGCAAGCAGGAATTTTATGTGGAATCGACAATTTGATATAAAATACGATTTATCACGTGCAATCAAATTTAGTTTTCAGACAGCCATGAATGCGAATATAGCCGAACCTTACAATACTCCTGAAATTGGGAAACAGTATTATGAATCCTGGCGTGACTCTGTCTGGTCGAATATTAAAAAACTTGGAACACCTTATACCTATCAACAAGTGTTCTCGGCTTCGTGGAATCTGCCACTCAATAAAATTCCTCTTTTTGATTGGGTGATATCAAATGCTTCGTATAATTCCACCTACAACTGGAATCGCATGGCCCTGGTACAGGGCGGTGGGGTACAACCCGGAAATATTGCCACCAGTATGGGTGCCTGGCAAGTAGATGGACAGTTTAATTTTGAAAGTCTGTACAACAAATCAAAATATCTGAAAGATGTGAACCGTCGTTTTTCATCTCAAAACAATGCGGCAAAACCAAAATTTCAATCGAAAACTTACACACAAAAAGTAATGCTCGAAAAGAATAAACCCATTGTTGTCAATCACAGATTAGGAAGCGATAAACTTAAATTTACAGCTATCGATCGAACGGGGCAACCCCTTAACATCGTGTATAAAACTAAAAGTCCGACAACTGTTGAAATTACTCCGCCAATCAGTGCCGATAGTGTCCTGCTGAGCTTTACAACGTTGGATGATGCTGTGCAGAATCCAATTAAAAGCACGGTAGATTTTACAGTTCGTGCATTAATGATGGTACGACGTGCTTCTATTACCTATCGTGAATCAAACAGCATGGTACTCCCGGGATTTACTCCTGAGCCGGGCTTCCTGGGTCAGCAGTCAACAACCAGTGGATTGGCACCCGGGTATGCTTTCGTCTTTGGGCTGACGGATGATAAAACCATACAATCGGCATTGGATCATGGTTGGCTGTCGAACGATACTTCCATTGTTACACCAGCCACGCGGGCATTTACTTCCGATCTGGACATAAAAGTGTCGTTAGAGCCCATTACCGGACTAAAGATCGATTTAAGTGCAAAAAGGTACGAAGCTAAGAATACTACGATTAATTATATGTACGAAGGAATGCCTCAGACTTTTACCGGAAGTTATAACATTACCATGATGGCTTTGTCGACAGCATTTAAGAAAACCGGAGATGCAAAATCAAACTATAATTCCGAACTGTTTAATACGTTCTTAAAAAACCGGCAGACTATTGCCGACCGGTTAAATTCTAAATATACGGGAACTACGTATCCAAATGCCGGCTTTTTGTATAAGGGTGCAAATGCGACTCCACAGATCTATGATCCTTCAAGAGGTGCCTATACCATAAACTCTTCGGATGTACTGATTCCTTCATTTCTGGCGGCATATACCGGACGGGATATCAATACCATTAATACGAATCCTTTTTTATCAATACTAAGCATCCTGCCTAACTGGCGGGTAAGTTATGATGGACTGTCGAATATCGACTGGATCAAGGACCGGTTTAAATCGGTCAGCCTGACGCATTCATATTCCTGTAGCTATAATATCGGATCGTATACTTCCTATTCAACCTGGGTAGGTATGGGTGGCGATAACGGGGCTTTCGGGTACGTGAGGGATGTTCAGGAACAGAATAATGCATTGCCTTCGTCGCCTTATGATATTTCGGATGTATCGATCAACGAGCAATTCGTTCCGCTGATTGGAGTTAATGTAGCCCTGAAAAACAGTATGACCGGTAAAGTGGAATTTCGCAAATCACGGAACCTGGTGCTGAATCTTTCCAGCACTCAGTTGATTGAATCGGCAACCAATGAATTTGTTCTGGGAGCAGGTTATGTCCTGAAAGATTTTGATGTGATCCTGAGACTGAAATCAGATAAACAGACGAAAGTAAAGAACGATTTAAAACTAAGTGCCGACATATCATACAAAGATATTAAGACATTGTTGCGTAAAGTTGATGAAGATATTACTCAGGCTTCGAGTGGAAACAAGTTGTTTACCCTGAAAGTCATTGCCGATTATGTGTTCAGCTCCAAAGTCAATATCCAGTTGTTTTATAATAAACAAATGAGTACACCACTTATCTCTTCTTCCTATCCGGTTTCATCGTCGGATTTCGGAGTGAGTTTCAAGTTTATGCTGACGAGGTAAGAAGAAGGAGTAAGAGGTAAGGAGTGAGGAATGAGAGATGAGAGGTGAATAACCAAGAGTGAGGAGTATAGATTAAAATTGCGGATGGTACATTCCAATTTGGAAAGTATCATCCGTATTTTTAAATATTGATTTTGTTCCTTCGATTTATATCGAAGGAATTTTATATTTATACTTAATATTTTAAATGCCATATTTATAAAAATGCTTAATTTTCAATTGGATTTTTTCTGAAAGTTGTTTTATAGTTTATAGTGTGAAATCCTGATTATATCATAAATGAATTGATGGTTTAATTCGTTTTTCTTGTCGGTCCTCAATAAATAGGACCTGTTAAACGAATAAAATTGTAAATCAATAAATAAACAGTAAATGAAAAAAATTATCTTCTTTCTTTTTGCAATATTATTTGTTTCTTCTTTAAACTGCCAAATCTATGAACCTGTAAAATGGACTGTAGAACAAAAGACAACTAGTGCTAATACTGCCGAAATTCAGATTCATGCTACTATTGATGAGGGATGGCATTTGTACGGGTTGAAACTACCTGCAGGAGGTCCTCATCCTACTTCAATAGTCTTCGATAAAATTGAAAATGCAGTTAAAGTGGGAGAAATAAAGACTCCTTCTAAACTCCTGAAACAATTTGATGCCAATTTCAATATGGAATTAAACTGGTATTCAGGTCAGGCTCTCTTTATTCAGCAGATCAAATTCACGGATGTATCAAAAGTAACGGTCAACGGATATGTCGAATTTATGGCCTGCAATGATAAAAGTTGTTTGCCACCGACAAAATTCCCTTTCAGCCTGAAGGGTACACCTACGAAAGAAGTTGCAAAAGAAGTTGCTGCGGCAGCACCTGCAAAAACCTCTGATATATGGAAACCGGTTATCAAAGAACTGAAAAGCTTTGGTGATACGCAGGGAACAACAGGTGCTACTTCACTTTGGTTTATATTTCTTGCCGGGTTTCTTGGTGGCTTTCTGGCATTGCTCACCCCTTGCGTTTGGCCGATTATTCCTATGACGGTCAGCTTTTTTCTGAAACGATCGGATAATAAAAAGCAGGGTCAACGTGATGCTGTTTTGTACGGATTGGCCATTATCTTTATATATGTGCTCCTGGGTATTCTTATTACCCTGATATTTGGTGCCAGTGCCTTGAATAGTTTGTCCACCAATGCCATTTTCAACCTGTTGTTCTTTGCTCTGTTGGTTGTTTTTGCCATTTCTTTCTTTGGTGCCTTCGAAATCACTCTTCCCTCGTCGTGGTCGACAAAGCTGGATTCAAAAGCCGATACTACTGCCGGATTTGTCAGCATCCTGTTTATGGCCTTCACGCTCGTTCTGGTCTCTTTCTCGTGTACCGGACCCATCATTGGTACACTATTGGTACAGGTATCCTCCAGTGGCTCGCTATTGGCTCCTGCTATCGGGATGCTGGGATTCGCCATTGCCCTGTCTATCCCCTTTAGCCTGTTTGCCCTTTTCCCTTCGTGGCTTAAATCAATGCCACGTTCAGGCGGATGGCTTAATTCAGTAAAAGTGGTGTTGGCTTTCCTTGAACTGGCTCTGGCACTCAAATTCTTCTCAGTCGCTGATCTGGCATACGGTTGGCATATTCTCGACCGCGAAGTGTTTCTGACTATCTGGATCGTGATTTTTGCCTTGTTGGGCTTTTACCTCCTTGGAAAAATACGTTTCGCCCATGATGTTGAAACATCGCATACTTCTGTTTTGGGAATATTCTTGGCTATTATTTCCCTGGCATTTTCGATGTATATGATTCCCGGATTATGGGGTGCCCCGTTGAAATCGATCAGCGCCTTTGCGCCACCGCTCTATACCCAGGATTTCAACCTGTACACCAACGATGTCCATCCTGCCTTTACCGATTATGATATGGGAATGGCATTTGCCGCAGAAAAAAAACTTCCTGTTATCATTGATTTTTCAGGGTTCGGGTGTGTAAATTGCCGTAAAATGGAAGCATCGGTATGGACCGATCCGCAGGTGAAAGAATTACTTAAAAAGGATTTCGTACTCATCTCCCTATTTGTAGATGATAAAACTACATTGGCGAAACCCTATGATATCGCTGAAAACGGACGATTCACATCCATCGAAACGATCGGAGATAAATGGAGCTATCTACAACGATCTAAATTCGGTGCCAATGCACAACCTTTCTATGTGATGCTTGAAAATACGGGATTACCCTTGAATAAACCGTTTACTTTTGACCAAAACCCTGTCCATTTTGTAAACTGGCTGAAGAGAAAGTAATTCCGCGTTCCGTGAGAAGTAAGAGGAAAGGAGTAAAAAATTGGATTGAAGAAGTTGTTTATTATTTTTTATACTTATGATGAAATTATTCATAGTTCAATGTTGTTTATTTTGTATTTTCTTTTTCGATAAAGAAGAATTCTCGATTTGAAACTTTGGGACTACCAAAAATTGGGATGGTTCATTTGTGACACGATAAGAATAGCCATAATGGCACAAATACACTAAGTTGTACTTAGTATGTACCTATTCAAAATTCTATACTAAATGACATTGATTCAAAAATTTAAAATATAAAAAATACTGTTTCTTTGAATTTTAGTCAGAATACGACAAGAACGAAAGAACTCTTATAAAATGCTGTAAATAAGTATCTTGAGCCATTTTTATTAATAGGTTATATGTAAGATTTAATTGAATTTTGATTTAAAATAAATTATTTGATATCTATAGAATAACTAATTATTTATATCTTTGACCAATATTAAGATTGTTTTTGTTTCATCGAAAATTTAAATCCGGAGTTTCCAACCGGAGTGCTTAGTTTCAACAGAAGGAAGTAGATAAAACAGAAGATGTAAATATTCCTTTATGAAGAGTGTTGTTAACCAATAAATTACTTAATGGATTACAATCAAGAGACCTTTTTCGATCGATTACGATTCGATGACCGTACGGTAATAGATGAAATTTATGCACAATACCACTATAAAATTTTTCGATTTTCATTGGCCTATTTGAAAAACGAAGAAGATGCATATGATTTGGTACAGGTCGTTTTTATTAAGCTTTGGGAAAGTCGCCTGACATTGAATAAAGATACTAACTTCGATGCTTTCCTTTTTACAATTGCCAGAAACTCTGTACTTTCTTTGTTCCGGAAACGTATCACCGAGCAGAAATACCGGGATTATCTCGCTCTGGCTGCTACTTCAAATACCCAGGGGACGGAAGAACAAACAAATTATACATTCCTGAAAGAACGCTATGAACAACTTATCGAACAACTTCCGCCGAAACGACAACAGATTTTTAAACTGAGCAGAGAAAATGGGTTATCTATCAAAGAAATAGCTATACGGCAGGGGATAACCCCTAAGACGGTAGAAGATCATCTTTCAAAGGCGATATCATTTTTCAAACAACAACTTGGAACATTTGGTATATGGACGGCACTATTTTACTATCTTTTTGTGGAATAACAAGCAATAGTTGGAGGATAAAAGTACTTTTTCCTGCTATGGATTACCTGGAGATCTTTTTTATTTTCGTGTGGACACCAGTCAGGGTGTCCTTTTTTTTGTAAAATGGAGAAAGGAAGAGAATGACACATAACCTTATTCAATAAAATTAATTATTTTTTTTATCTTGTTTCCCAGACCCCCAAATGTGCATTAAGAGTGAGTTCTCAGATTTAATGTAAGGATTGTGATTATTCATTTACTGTGACTTGAAATATCCTTTGGAAACTATATGAAAATGAGATTTGGGAATAAATTAAACTTGCAAAATAGATTTGCAATTAAAAAAGGGAAAAAGGGTTGAAACTTTTTTACTTAATATTCCTTCAAATAGTAAAAAAATAAGGTTTTAAAATAATGTCTTAAATATTCGATTTTAAACCTTAGAGGGGAACAAGATTACCATAAAAACCGAACCTTTAAAATAAGAGAAAGATTTTTTTATTTAACATCTCTACTAAGTCAAGACGGTCAGGGACTTAACAATAATAATGACGAACTACAATTCCGACCAACCTGAATCTACGATACACACAATAGTGCAAATTAGAAACAATACCATTTTAAATAACTATTAGTTTAAAATCTTAAAATACCGTTAGGTATTTCCAATTGTGTTTTTCCTTTATATATTGCGTTCACGTGTCTATTGTGGCACTGTTTTTAATATACTAAAATAGAGTTACTTATAAGTAAAATCGTTGACTTTGTTTTTATTAAACAGAAGTACAAAAAAAAATAAATAAAAAAAGAGGTATACAGAGCAGGGGTTGTATCCGGGCAGTGCGTTATTATATATGTAACAGCCATTGATGGATCGGTCAACTGAACAAATTAGGTTGTCAATTAAAGTCATTAAATGGATAGAATATGATATCAATCAGCCAACTTTTGAAAAAATTCAGAACCAATAAAAATTCAGAACAAGAACTGAATGAATTGATAGATGCAATACAACAACCTCTTTTCGATGGTGCTGTAGATACATCCATGAATACATACTGGGATGAATGTCCGAGTACAACCCTTGGTGATGACCAGCGTTTTCAACGCATTTTAAATGAAATTCATCACGATATTAACCTGCGGACCAGGACAACAAGTAAGCCATCGTGGTCGGGAAAACTTTATGCTCGCTTATCAAGAGTGGCAGCAATTATCATAATCCCATTGATGGTTGCCCTGTATGTGACGGTTGCTCATCATCAAACAGCCAATTTCGCAGCATTACAAAATACAATAACTGTACCGCTGGGTGTAACCAGTCAGTTTGATTTACCGGATGGAACACATATCTGGTTGAATGCCGGAAGCCGGTTAACTTACCCGGTATCATTTGCCAATCAATCTCACCGTATTGTAACTTTAAACGGGGAAGGATTTTTTAAGGTCAAAAAAGATAAAAAATGTCCATTCATAGTAAAAATGAATGGAATGGATATCAAAGTAACCGGCACCACTTTTAATGCCCGTGCCTACAGCGATGAACCAAATGTGACGGTTGCGCTGGTCGACGGTTCTGTGCTTTTAGGGAAACAAACTCCGGAGAATAGTTTTGAACAATGCAGCCACTTGCAACCAATGGAAGTTGCTGAATTGTGTAAAGCGGACAAACAGTTTTCGGTGACTCAAAAAAGTGATCTTACAAAATATACTGCCTGGATACAAGGTCGTACTGTGTTTGACAACGATCCGATTCAGGTGGTAAACGAAAAATTAGAAAAGCTTTATAATATTCATATCGTGATTGCAGATAAAGAGTTGTTACAATATCATTTAACAGCAACATTTGTAAACGAACCATTAGAAAGTGCACTAAAAATTATTAGTTTGTCGTCTCCCATTAACTATCTCATAGTGAGTGGAAAAAAAGATGCTTACGGAACTTACGGGCAACGCATCCTGACTTTGAAAAAAGTAACTAAAGTTCAATAAAGCAGACTGAATTAAACAATCCTTAAAAATACATTTTTTAAAAAAAATCGCTTATGAAAACAATACCCTAATTTCTTTCCTGCTTTGTTCGATAGATGCACTCTGACTTGGAGTTGACGAATAAAGGCATAATTACATCTGTTATTTTATAGATACTTGTAATGCTGTTGTTTTTTTGACAGGTATTCACAAGTGTGGTCCTCCAAGGTGGTGTATTTATTGTTGTTTTGCAACAAAAGGACATTGCTATGCCTTGTAATCAAGCTGTAAATCGATATTATACTAATTTCAAAATCTACGAAATATATGAAACAAAACACGACTTTAGGAGAGGATTCAAAAAAATCTTTCCCTGTTTTAAAAGGCCGAACCTTTAAATTCGTTTTATTATTGCTGTTTGGGGTGATATTAACTACAACAGAAATCAACCTTCAGGCACAAGAGACCCGAATTTCGATAAACGCGCACAATTCAACGATACGTGAAATTCTAAAGATGATTGAATCAAAATCTGATTATCATTTTGCCTACAACAATAGATTAATTGATGTTACCCGTAAAGTAAATGTAACTGCTGCCAACCAACCGATTGGCGATATCCTGAAAAATATTTTTGACAACACGGATGTAACTTCTACTGTATTGGACAAACAAATTGTTTTAGCGTCCTCCAAAGCGATGGGCGAAAGAGTGGATCAGGTCACTACCGATAAAGTTTCAGGGAGAGTGACTGACGAGAACGGTCAGCCATTGCCCGGAGTGAGCGTTATCGTGAAAGGGACCAGGCAGGCTACAATTACAGACTTAAATGGAAACTATTATATCAATAACCTGCCAAAGAACGCTGTCCTACAATTCTCTTTTATTGGAATGTTGACAAGCGAAGTGAAAGTAGGCAGTCAATCGGTAGTCAATCGTTCATTGATAGACGAAAGCAAGGGTCTGAGCGAGGTCATAGTGGTTGGATATGGTACCACAACCAAAAAAGGGTTGGTTTCGGCAGTTACTTCTATTAAACCGGATGATTTAAACAAAGGAGCCATTACTGATGTTGGTCAACTTTTGCAAGGGAAAGCTGCCGGTTTGAATATTACAGCGGGAGGTGACCCGACAAGCAGAGCAAGTGTTATTTTGCGTGGCCCATCGACATTGAATAGTTCGATGGAACCCTTTTATGTTATAGATGGTGTTCCTGGAGTTGATATCTCACTGGTAGCACCTGAAGATATAGAATCAATCGATATTTTAAAAGATGCTTCAGCTTCAGCTATTTATGGAAATCGTGCTTCGAACGGGGTCATTATGATAACTACCAAGAAAGGGAAAAAAGGAGTGACTCATGTATCGTATAACGGCTATGCCGGAATCGAAAATGTATCCAATACCCTCAATATGATGAGTGCTTCGCAACTCAGGGCTTTTGCCACACAAACAAAACAGAATCTGACTGAAGATACCGGCGCTAGTACCGATTGGCAAAAAGAAATTCAGCGGGGTACTGCTTTTTCAACCAGCCATAACTTGTCTTTTAACGGCGGTTCCGAACATAATACATACAGTGCCAGTATCAACTATACAAACAAGCAGGGCATTATAAAGACAAGTAATGAGAACAACATCATAGCCCGCATGACATTTGATCAACTGGCTTTCAATGATAAAGTAAAAATTGGGTTATCAGTAGCTAATGCCAGAACTGTGTCTGACTATGTGCCTCAGTTAGGTGAAGTACTTTTGCAGGCTGCCAGTCATTTGCCAACATCACCGGTGAAAAACACAGATGGAACGTATTATGAAAACTTTACGAAATCAGGCTATTTCAATCCGGTTGCGATTATTAATTATAATCAGGATCAAACAAAGAACAACAATTTAGTAGCTTCATTAACAACGAATGTTAAGCTGCCATTGGGCTTCACTTACGACTTGAGTCTTTCTTATCAGAATTATACATCCCTTCACGGGGAGTATTATGACTCCTATATGTATAACTATAACGGTTCTGTATTTTATAACAATCCGAATCCTCCGGCTACCAAGTCTATAGTGACCTTTGGCAAAGGGGGAACCGCTTTACGCAATACATACCAAACAACTAACCAGTCACTCGAGAACTGGTTCACCTGGAATAAAACATTTGGTGCTCATTCAGTAAATGCAATATTAGGGTATTCTTATGAGGATGATATCTATGGTGATGGATTTCAGGCAACGAATATAAATTTTCCGGTGAATACGGTTGGCTTTAACAACCTGGCTTTAGGTAATTATTCGGCAATTTCGGGAGCAAAAGTTGATTTTGGATCCGACCAATCGTATTCTAAGCAACGTTTGATTTCGTATTTTAGTCGTCTGAATTACAGTTTCAACGACAAATACTACCTTCAGGGTTCACTTCGACGGGATGGAAGCTCGGTATTTGGCATAAACAACCGTTGGGGTTATTTTCCTTCAGTAGGTTTATCCTGGCGTGCCGGTCAGGAAAAATTCATTCAGGATTTGGGGCTATTCGAAGATTTGAAAGTTCGGGGCAGTTATGGTGTCACCGGAAATTCTACCGGATTTAATGCCTATACCGCTCAATTTCTGTCGAGTTCAATGGGTAACTTCTATAGCAATGGAATTTCGGTTATGTCATATGGTCCTAACAAAGCGGCTAATCCGGATTTAAAATGGGAAAAAACAGCAACTTCCAATATCGGTGTAGATGCTTCTCTTTTGAAAGGAAGAATCAGTTTTACTGTCGATTTGTATAATAAGAATACTACGGATATGATTTATTGGTATGATGCTGACATTATGTTGGTTCCGGCAGGTGGACTTTATGCCAATGGCGGAAGTATGAATAATAAAGGAATCGAGTTAAGTGTTACTGGTGTACCTGTAAAAACAAGAGACTTCACATGGAAAACCAGTATAAATCTCGCTCATAATAAAAATACGATTACCAGTCTTTCTAATCCTTATTTTGTAGGAGGTGATTCTATCCGATACACACAACCGGATGGATCAGGACAAACGGGAAGTACCCTTCAGATAAGGCAAACAGGTCATCCACTAGGTCAGTTCTTTACACTAATCTATGAAGGGAAAAATTCCGATGGAATTTCACAGTATTTAGCTAAAGACGGAAAATTGACAATAAGTCCAACGACAGATGATTATCGTTATGCAGGAAGCCCCCAGCCAAAATTGACTTATGGTTGGACAAATAGTTTTTCCTATAAAAACTTTGATTTAAGCGTTTTCTTCCGGGGTGTGTATGGTAATAAAATATTTAACGTTACCCGTGCCGATTTATTCAGACCTGCATCCGTTGCATTTACAAATATTTTGGTTGCAGCAGGAAATGAGTCGGTAAAAGACTATAACGTTTACAAATACTCTTCCCGTTTTATTGAAGATGGCAGTTACTTAAGGCTTGAGAATCTGACACTGGGTTATACATTTAAAAATCCGGTCAAATATATTGAAAGTATCCATCTTTACGGTACAGTGAATAATCTTTTCGTAATTACCAACTATACCGGAGTTGATCCTGAAATTAACCAGGGAGGTATGGCACCGGGTGTTGATTCAAATAATTTCTACCCTAAGACACGTACTATATTATTTGGTTTAAACATTATTCTTTAAGTTCCCCCCTCAAAAAAACTATAAGATCATGAAAAAAAAATATATATATATCATACTACCGGTTCTGTTTTTAGTTTTTGTTACATCTTGTAATGATTTAACAGTTCCAGTTACTACTCAGATTACCCCTGATGTGTATCCTAAAGATTCTGCACAGTTTGTTGCTTCAGCAGGATTAGTATATGCTGCACTAAGAGGAAATTATGCAGGTGATTACTATTTTATGACAACGTTGACAACTGACGAGGCAATTTTGCCGGCACGTGGTGGAAACTGGTATGATAATGCCGGTTATTTAAAGATGCATTATCATACATGGAATGCAGATCACGGAGGAACCGGAACTATCTGGGATTGGCTTTCAAGAATTATCGGATATGATAATCAAACCATGTACATCCTGAATAATAATATGCCGGTGGGTAGTTTTAAAACCCGCACAATCTCAGAGTTGCGAATGGCCAGGGCATTGGCATATTACTGGATGATGGATATGTATGGAAATGTGCCTATTGTGACTACCTATGGTGATTTTCAACCAAAAGCAAAATCAGATCGTAAAGATGTGTTTGCTTTTATCGAAAGCGAAGTGAAAGACTGTTTGCCAAATTTGAGTACCGCCGTAGATCAATCGACCTATGGACGTCCAACACAATACATGGCTTATGCATTACTAGCCAAATTATACCTGAATGCAGAATATTACACCGGTACAGCGCGTTATAGTGATTGTGTAGTTGCTTGTGATAATGTAATTAGTTCGGGTAAATTTGCGTTGGAACCTGTCGGCACGTATCTAAAAATGTTTTATCCTAACAATGGTCCGCAAATGAAGGAATTTATATTCGCCTTGCCATACGATCCTTCATTTTCATCGTTAAGCGGAACTAATGGTATGATGTATCATGCCCGTTATGATGTGCCGCGTTCTGAAAAAGCTAAATTCGGGTTACCTTTTACCCCAAGTTCTGCAGAATGTACTTTGCCGAAATTTTATGCCTATTTTTACGACAAAAATGATGTTCGTAATGGTCAATGGTTGACAGGTCTACAATTTATGAACGATGGTGTAACTCCTGTAATGGTTACAACAACCAAAAAAGGGTATGATCAGTTCTATACAGGAACCGATGGAGGTGCTACCTACACGTATCAGGTAAATCTGACTCCAGATGTAATACTGAGGCAAGATTCTTCTTTGTTCGATTGCGGGAATGATGAAATTTCATGGAACATGGGATATCGTAATATTAAATTCTATCCTGATGCTACTTCTACTTCCCGTAATCAAAATAACGATGAACCGGTATTCCGTTATTCAGATATCATTTTGATGAAGGCAGAAGCTATTTTACGTGGAGGGACGGCTACACAAGGACAAACCGCATTGTCTTTAGTTAACACTCTACGTGCGAACAGAACTACTTCTGCAGCCTGGTCAACGGTTACATTAGACAGTATTTACAATGAAAGAACCCGTGAATTCACGATGGAAAACTGGCATCGAAATGATATGATTCGTTTTGGAAAATATGAAAGTAAATGGGGATTTAAAGTCAATGCAGATACATATCGTCGGATATTCCCTATACCGACCGGAGCATTGGCAAAAAATCCTTTATTGACTCAAAATCCAGGTTATTGATTTAATAAATGAATGAAAAGGCTGCCAACCCTGAAAGAATATCTTGTTACGGGTTGACAGCCTTTTCTGTTCGTTAATTATTTATTTTTGTAGAAGTTATGGCTTCTGAATTTTTTATGGATAAAGAAAAGAAAACAGAACGTATATTATCGTTGGATGCCTTGCGGGGGTTTGATATGATGTGGATCATTAGTGGTGAAATCGTTGTGCATGCACTTGCTAAAGCCTCGGGCGATCCTGTGTCAATCTGGATGTCAGGTCAGTTGCATCATACGCCGTGGAATGGATTTACTTTCTACGACATGATTTTCCCATTGTTTATTTTTATTGCAGGTATTTCCATGCCCTATTCATTTGGAAATAAATTGGAAGGGAAGACACCTGAAGTTTTAAAAAAGGCCAAAAGAGAATCTTATATGGCATTGATTAAACGGACGTTGATACTGATAGTTTGCGGCATGGTTGTAAATAAAGCCCTACAGTTTAATGGATATGAACAGACCCGTTTTGCCAGTGTATTGGGGCGAATTGCATTGTCGTGTTTTTTTGCTGCTTTGATATTTCTTAATTTCAAATTGCGGACACAGATAGTCCTTTTTTTTAGTTTGTTACTTTGTTATTGGGTTTTAATGATCACGATTCCCGTTCCCGGTTTTGGCGCCGGAGTGCTTACACCAGAAGGAAACCTGGAAGGATTTATCGATCGTATTTTATTGCCTGGTAAACTACACCGTATCGTGTATGACCCGGAGGGAATATTATCAACGGTTCCGGCCATCGGCACTGCCCTGTTGGGTGTATTCACAGGGCGGTTTTTACGAATGAAAACCGAACGTTTTTCCATGTTACAAAAAGGACTCATAATTGGTGCATCAGGAGCTGTTTTACTGATAGTAGGGTTGCTCTGGAATAATGTTTTTCCAATTAATAAAAATATGTGGACCAGCTCATTCGTTCTTTATGCCGGAGGATGGAGCCTGCTGTTGCTTTCGGCTTTCTATCTGGTAATCGATGTCATTGGATTAAAAAAATGGTGCATGCCTTTTGTCTGGATTGGCATGAACTCGATACTTATTTACATGGCAGCTCATGGCATTATCAATTTTGAGTCAACTTCAACCTTTTTGTTTGGAGGGCTTGTTAAGTCCCTTTCCGAAGCCTGGCAGGAAGTATGGATTGGAATGGGTATTCTTATCATTCAACTAGCGTTACTTTATTTTTTGTATCAGAAAAAATGGTTCTTAAAAGTATAACAGAGAAGAGGATGTATTTAAAAAAAACAATACTTACACTGGTTCTTACCGCACTATATGGACTCTCTTTTGCCCAATTGGATAAGAAAGCATCTGAAGATCTGATAGAACGTATTTTACCCGGGCATACTGATCAATTTATCATTGAGCAGATCAGTTCCTCAGGCAAAGATACTTTTCAGCTGGCGAGCCGGAACGACCGCATTGTACTTTCGGGTAACAACGGAGTGAGCATTGCTTCGGCACTTTACTATTATTTGAATGAGTATTGTCATTGCCAGGTAACCTGGAATGGTGAAAACCTCAATTTACCGGATCAATTGCCTCCTGTCCCGGTGAAAATAAAAAAGGCTTCACCTTATGAATACCGTTACTATCTGAATTACTGCACATATAATTATAGCATGAGTTGGTGGAATTGGCAACGTTGGGAAAAAGAAATTGACTGGATGGCATTGCATGGGATCAATATGCCGCTAGCCATTACCGGCGAAGAATACGTGTGGAATGAAGTGTATAAAGAAATGGGATTCACCGACGAAGAGTTAAGCACCTTCTTTTGCGGTCCTTCCTATTTTTCGTGGTTCTGGATGGGGAATCTGGATGGTTGGGGAGGCCCGTTACCTGTGAGTTGGATGAAAAGCCACAAAGAACTACAGCAAAAAATCCTGAAGCGAGAACGCGAGCTGGGCATGAAACCGGTAGTGTCAGCGTTTACAGGTCATGTCCCGGCTGCATTCCGGCAAAAATATCCAGATGCAAAACTCAAGCAGACCAATTGGAATAACGGTTTTAAAGACACCTATATCCTTGATTCTGAAGATCCGCTATTTGCCGGGATTGGCAAAAAATACCTGGAGAAGCAAACGGAAATTTTCGGAACAGATCACCTGTATTCAGCTGATACATTCAATGAAAATGAGCCACCATCAAATGACCCTGCCTTCTTATCCAGACTAAGTGGCCGCATATACGAAGGCATGAAGCAAGCGGATCCGGAAGCAGTGTGGGTGATGCAGGGTTGGTTATTCTACAGCGACCGCAAATTCTGGAACGCTCCTCAGATAAAAGCTCTGCTTGATGCCATACCAAACGATAAAATGATTCTCCTTGATCTGGCAACCGAAATAGAACCGGTATGGAAACGCACCGAAGCATTTTACGGGAAACCATGGATCTGGAATATGTTACACAATTTTGGTGGCAATATCAGCATGTTCGGACGAATGGAAACAGTTGCTTCGCAACCAGCTGCAGCACTCCATGATACTCAATCGGGTAAGCTCAGAGGCATAGGCCTGACTATGGAAGCCATTGAACAGACTCCGGTGCTTTATGAACTTATGACTGCAAATACATGGCGGACAAATCCGATTGACTTGGGTCTTTGGTTGCCTCAATATATTCGAAACCGGTATGGAAAAGGAACAACGGAATCGAATTCCGATATGCTAAAAGCATGGCAGATATTGAAAATGACCGTCTACAACGGAAAGGAAATACGCGACGGTGCTGAATCAATATTGACCGGACGTCCAACTTTAGATTCCGCGACCCGTTGGACAAAAACAAAGCTTAATTACAACCGCAGGGAATTGCTTCCTGCCTGGGATTTATTTATAAAGTCGGCAGCTATTTATGCAGGAAGTGATGGCTTTCAATATGATCTTGTCGATATTACCCGCCAGGTGTTGGCTAACTATGCCCGGCCGATACAACTAAAATGGGTAAAAGCCTATGAAGAAAAAGATCTTGTTACTTTCAGAAAATACAGCATTCAATACCTCGAATTGCTTGATGATATGGACAAACTGCTCGCTACCCGAAAAGATTTTTTACTGGGAAAATGGATTGCCGATGCCCGTCGGTGTGGTACAACAGATACCGAAAAAGCACTTTACGAGAGGAACGCCCGCAATCTGATCACACTCTGGGGTGATGCTAACAATCCATTACACGAATATTCCTGCCGCCAGTGGAGTGGTTTGATGATTGATTTCTACAAAGTGCGCTGGCAAAAATTCTTTGCCGCACTATCATCCAGCCTTGAAAAAGGTAAAGCGATGAATGTTGAGGTATTTGAGACTGAAATATCTCAATGGGAATGGAAGTGGGTGAATACTCAAAAAGACTTTCCGACCCGGTCAACAGGAAACAGCATTCGGGTAGCCGCTTTACTTTATAAAAAGTACCGTCCAGAAATATAAATTAAACACAATGATATCATGAAAATCAAGAGTCTATGTATAATGATTCTTTGTTGGAGCGGTGGTATTGCCCAACCGATACTAAGAATGGGTAATGCCGGTGTGAGTTTATTCGACGAAAATTGGTTGTTTAACCGGTATGGTTTGCAGTCTGATGGAACCCGGAAAGCTGAACCTGCTAATTTACAGGCGGCAGATATAAATGAAAGTGAATGGGAAAAACTCAATTTACCTCACGATTGGGCTATTTGTGGACCATTTCGTGTTGATCTAGCCGGTGAAACAGGTAAATTACCATATAAAGCTATTGGTTGGTACCGCAAACATTTTGTTATGCCAAAAGAAGATAGTGGAAAACAGATTTATCTGGACTTTGATGGAGCCATGGCCTATGCTAAAATCTATCTCAATGGAAATTCCGTAGGAACCTGGCCATATGGATACTCTTCGTTCAGAATGGACCTGACACCCTATCTTAAATTTGGAGGCGACAATGTACTTGCCGTGTACCTGAATACGGAGAACTGGGATTCGCGTTGGTATCCCGGCGGAGGCATTTACCGGCATGTATGGATGGTGAAAACTGCCCCGGTGCATGTGGCTCATTGGGGTACCTGTATCACTACACCGACTATCAGTGATTCGGCAGCGGCAGTAACGTTGAAGGTAACTGTCGATAATAAGAGTGATAAGCCGGTTGAGGCTGTTGTTAAAACAAATATTTTTGAAATAAGCGATGACGATATTATTGGAAATAAGGTGGCTTCGTTTGACTCAATAAATATTCTGATTAAGGAAAACGGGAACACTGAAACAACACAGAAAGCGGTTATACCCAATCCAAAACGTTGGGATATTAGTTCGCCAAATCGTTACGTGGCTCAAACCACGATTCAGGTTCATGGTAAGAATATTGATACATATACTACTCCGTTTGGAATACGAACAATGGAATTTACAGCCCGCAAAGGATTCTATCTGAATGGACGACGAGTTGCCATACAAGGAACCTGCAACCACCACGACCTGGGTGCATTGGGTGCCGCTTTTAATATCAGTGCATTGCGCCGTCAGCTGACAATTTTGAAAGAAATGGGTTGTAATGCATTACGGACCTCACACAATCCACCTGCTCCCGAATTATTGGAACTGGCCGACAAAATGGGATTCCTGCTAATGGATGAAGCTTTTGATTGTTGGAAAACCGGTAAAAAACCACTGGACTATAATAAATTGTTTGACGAATGGCACGAAAAAGACCTAAAAGCCATGATTCACCGCGACAGAAATAATCCTTGCGTATTTATGTGGTCAATCGGGAATGAAGTGCGCGATCAGCGTGTGCCAGGCATAACAAAGGAACTGGCTGATTTTGTTCGTAATGAAGACCCTACAAGACCGGTAACCAACGGCTATAATCATCCGGACGAAGCCCGTGAAGCCGGTGCTCCTGTGTCAATGGATGTGATAGGCATCAACTATTTTTTCGGCATGCAGGCCAAATGGGATGTTGATCCACGCTATGCATCCATTCCAAACATAGGTACTGAGACTTCTTCGTGTATCACTTCACGTGGCGAATATTTTATAGATGATACCGGAAAAGAGGAGGAATACAATGAGTATCAAATTTCATCTTATGACTTTGCCCACCCTGAATGGGGTTGTAATCCTGACACTCAATTTCGTACCAATGCTGTCCTTCCACATCTGCTTGGAGAATTTGTATGGACCGGCTTTGATTATTTGGGCGAGCCAACACCCTATAATTCTGACGAAACCAATTTGTTGAATTTGAGTTCAGATCCAAAAAAACAAAAGGAACTTGAGAAAAAACTCGAAGATCTTTGTAAATCACAGGCTCCTTCGCGTAGCAGCTATTTCGGAATTGTTGATTTAGCAGGATTTCCTAAGGACAGGTATTATCTGTATCAGTCGCACTGGAGACCGGAATTACCTATGGCACATATTTTACCACATTGGAATTGGCCGGAAAGAGTCGGCAAGATTACACCTGTGCACGTTTACACTTCGGGCGATGAGGCTGAGCTGTTTATCAACAATAAAAGCATGGGCCACAAAAAGAGAAATGAAGGAATTACCTTCCGCCTGGTTTGGGACAGTGTGAGGTACGAACCTGGAACAGTGAAGGTGATAGCTTACAAACACGGAAAGCAATGGGCTGCTGACGAGGTAAGAACGACAGGGAAACCTACAAAACTTACTCTTTCTGCAGACAGGCGCATAATTAAAAACGATGGATCAGATTTTAGTTACATCACCGTTGCGGTGAAAGATAAAGATGGATTTACGGTTCCACGCACACATCCGGATATCAGCTTTAAAGTAGAGGGACCCGGCGAAATTGTAGCTACCGATAATGGCGATGCAACTAGTTTTGTCCCTTTTCAAAGTCATACACGGCAGGCATTCAATGGACTGGCATTAGTTATTGTAAAAGCAAAGAAAGGCTCAAATGGAAATATTGTGGTAACGGCGAACTCAGAAGGATTAACTGAGGGGAGTGTGTTTCTTACAACCAAATAATTTGAAATTGATTAATTTTATTCAATATGGAAACCAAAAAATATATCACTGAAAGTAAAGTCGAAGCCTACTTCGAAAAGCAATTCGAAAATCCGGCAATCAATAAAACAGATGAAAAAATCAAAGTTGTTGTTGTGGATAACTATATCCATTTAGGGCAGATCACGGCATTGCGTTTCCTGGAATGGGTTGCGCTCAATCCGGGTGGGGTGGTGGCTTTACCAACCGGTAAAACGCCTGAATTCTTCATTAAATGGATGACGTATTACCTCGAAAATTGGGATTTAGAGATCAAAACCGGGTTACTCCATAAAATAGGACTGGACGAAACCCTAAAGCCGGATTTTAAGTCGCTATACTTTGTAATGATCGACGAGTTTTTTCCACTTGATCCTTTGCACGAACGTTCATTTAATTATTTTGTGAAAAGGTTTTATATTGATGGTTTTGGATTCGATGAAAAAAAGGCGCTTTTCATTGACACCTTCAATATCCCATTAGCTGATCAGGCTACTCTTGATGGGTGTAAAAACATTGCCGAAATATTCCCTGAAGGAAAAATTGATTTAAACCTTCGAATCAATCATCCCGCTAACGAAAGAGCAGGGTTGCAAAAGAAAAGCATTAAATACTTCGACCAGTTTTGCGAAAACTACGAAGAAAAAATTCGAAAAATGGGGGGTGTCGGCTTCTTTCTGGGTGGTATGGGGCCTGATGGGCACATAGCTTTTGATGTAAAAGGCTCCAGTCATCATTCGCACACCCGGCTTACGAATATCAATTACGAAACACAAGCTGCTGCAGCTGTCGACCTCGGGGGCATTGAATCGGTACGTAAGAAAGCTGTGATTACCATTGGGTTGAATACCATCACTTATAATCCGGATGTGGTGGCAATTATTATTGCTGCCGGAGAATCAAAATCTCAATTAATTGCTTTGGCCATTGAGTCAGAACCTTCATTGGAATATCCTGGAAGTGCGCTTCAGAAGCTTGAAAACTCACGCTTTTACATCACAAAGGGTGCTGCCATTCAATTGCATGAACGCAAAAAACTTGCGGTACTTGAACAAGAGAAACCCGACAGTAAGACGCTCGATAGATTGATTATTGACGGAGCTTTGAAAGAAAATGTTTCGTTACTGGAAATGACTTCGGAGAATTTTAAATCAACGAATCAGTATTTGCAATTGGCTCAAAAAGTAAGCGGAGAATCATTGGCTTCATTGGCACAAGCCACTTATGACCGTGTTGCCGAGAAACTGCAAAAAGGTCTAAATCCACCTGTTCAGACTAAGATCTTGCACACTGCACCACACCACGATGATATTGAGCTGGCATATTTCCCACTACTCCACCATTTGGTGCGTTCGGAGCATAACGACAATCATTTTGTATATTGCACCAGTGGCTTTACCTCGGTTACCAACGATTATATCAACAGCAACCTGATTGCATTGAGAAGCCTGATTGTCAGCGAAAAAATTGAAAAGTACCTTGATAATAAACGTCTTTTTGAGCAAGATGGTTTTTGGGACGATATTACCGGAACATTGAATGCCATTGCAAATAAAAACAGCGAAGAACAAAGCATTTATATTGCTTGCCGGCTGGCTCGTCATTTGGTTCGTTGGCTCAATGTGAAAACACTGAATGAACTTCTGCCCAAATTAAATGAATCCATTCAACTCCTTTCAACCATTGATCCGGGAACAAAGGAGACCGAGTTTGCACAGGTTATCAAAGGCTGGACACGTGAATTTGAAGCAGAGCTGGTTTGGGCGCATTTTGGTATCGGACTGGATCATGTTTCGCATTTAGGACTTCAATTTTACACGGGTGATATTTTTGTAGAATATCCTGATCCCGATCGCGATGTGAAACCAATTCTGGATTTACTCGAAAAGGTACGTCCTGACATTGTTTCGTTGGCTTTGGATCCCGAAGGAAGTGGACCCGATACACATTTCAAAACACTGATTGCCATCTCAACAGCATTGGAAAAATACGTGGAAAAATATCATATTTCGGACTTAAAAATCTGGGGATACCGGAATATCTGGTCGAAATTTCATATCAGCGATGTCAGTATGATCGTTCCTGTCTCATTAAACTCATTTGCCGTGCTGGGAAACATGTTCAATAATTGCTTTGTAAGTCAAAAATCTGCTTCTTTTCCAAGTTACGAATACGAAGGACCCTTTAGCGATCTGGCACAACGAATCTGGGTGGAACAACATCATCAATTGACTACACTTTTTGGTCGTGATTTTTTCTATAACAGTAACTTGCCATTGTTAAAACGTTCGTATGGAGCTATATATATCAAAGAAATGACGTATAAAGAGTTCTGTGAAGAGATAAAATTTATCAAAGGCATGATAGATACAAAAAAGGGATTGAAAGAATTAAAGTAAGTAATCGAGATAAAATGTTGAACTATTTTTGAAATGTAAAGTATTGTAATAACTATTGTGAATGTTGTAGTTTGTTATTTATTTTGGTAAAGCAGAATTAGAGAAACGCAATTATTAAATTTTTTAAATAATGAAACGAACCTACATTAAATTGGTTTTTATTTTTCTGATAAGTAGTTTTGGTATTATCCAGGCACAATATCCTGTTGGAAAGTTGATAGTTGACAAAACTGCCTATAACTTTTATATTGTTTCTGATGCAGGCAGAAATGGATATTACAAACAGAAAACAGTGGCAGAAAGCATGGGAAAACTGGCGGAAACTATTCACCCAAAATTTATTCTTGCCAGTGGAGATACTTTTCATTATAATGGAGTCCGGAGTGTTTCAGACCCTTTATGGATGACAAATTTTGAAAGTATTTATAGTCATCCCGAGTTATTGGTCGACTGGTATATTCTGTTTGGAAATCATGAGTATCGCGGAAATACACAGGCACTGATTGATTACTCAAAAATTAGTCGCCGCTGGAATATGCCGGCACATTACTACACATTCACAAAGAAAATTGATAAAGAAAACAGCATTCGAATCGTGTGTATTGACACCCCTCCATTTCTTAAAGAATATCAGGATTTGCCCGATCAATTTCCAGATATTGCCAGGCAGGACACCCGTAAACAGCTTGCCTGGATTGACAGTGTCCTGACCGTATCGCAGGAAAAATGGACAATTGTGGTAGGTCATCACCCCATTTATTCAGTAGACTCGCTCCATGGAAACACGGTGGAGTTACTCACTCAGTTGGATCCGATACTTCGCCGGCATAAAGTCGATTTCTATTTTGCGGGTCACATTCATTGTGCCCAACATATCCAGAAAGATAGTATGAACTATGTAGTGAGTGCCTCTGCTTCTTTGCGATCATCCACAACTTTCGGACATGACACCCGGTATCAGAACCCGGCCGAAGGTTTCACAATTTGTTCCATAAAAAGCGGTACTTTTGAGTTTATCTTCGTCAACGAAAAAGGCGAAGAACTTTATCGCTATAAAAAGACAAAGTAAAATTATATTACACAACGAATTCATAGGGATTAAATAAAGAATTATTTGTTAAATATATAGTGATGGATTTTTTTACTTTATTTTATTCCCCCACTAAAACCCCAACGGGGGCTTTATGAAGTATAATTTGAATAATCACAATCCGTAAATCAAATCTGATAATACACTTTTATCCCCCTTTTTGGGGTTGTAGGTTAAAATTAAAACAGATTATTAAATATCTATAATTGCCTATATTTCTTCGTCTTGGCAATCATTAATTGTTCATTATTCATTATTAATCACTTAATAACTTCGTATTATGAAAAAACATCTTTTTGTGGGATTATTTACTCTCGTGGCTGCGACCTTGATGGGGCAGTCTAATGTAGTAAATATCTGTGATCGTGGAGCTAAATCGGGTTATACCACCGAAAATACAGCTATTATTCAGAAAGCCATCGATGATGTTTCAGCTGCGGGAGGAGGAAGAGTATTAATTCCCGCCGGACGATTTGTTACAGGAGTGCTGGAGATGAAATCGAATGTAGAAATTCAGTTGGATAAATACGCAGTTCTGGCAGGAAGTACCAGGCGAACCGATTATGGCTTTCCTGATGCATCGGCTCTGCTGGTAGCCAACAACCTGCATAATATCGCAATCATCGGAAGTGGAATCATTGATGGGCAGGGCGAAGCACTTTTGAAAGATATTTACGTAATGCTTCATGCCGGTACCCTCGAAGATAAGGAGTGGAAAACTGAAAACCCATGGCATCAGGTACGTCCGGAAGAAAGAAACCGCCCGAAAATTATTAATTTTGAGCATTGCAGCAATGTTGTAATAAAAGGAATCACATTGAAAAATGCCACATGCTGGGTGCAGCGATATAATCAATGTACTGATGTTTTGGTTGATAGTATCCAGGTTGAGAGCAATGTTTATTGGAACAACGATGGAATTGATCTGGTCGACTGCAAGAATGTACGAGTAACCAATAGTTACTTTAATGCGGATGATGATGGTATTTGTCTGAAATCTGAAGATAGAAACAGTCGTTGCGAAAACATATATGTGTCCGATTGTGTGGTTCGTTCCAGTGCCAATGCCGTAAAACTGGGTACTGCTTCGTGGGGAGGTTTTAAAAATATCACGATAAAAAATATAAATGTGTTTGATACTTACCGTTCCGCAATAGCCATCGAAAGTGTGGATGGCGGGATACTCGAAAATGTAAATGTAAGTAATATCAAGGCCACCAATACCGGAAATGCAATGTGTATCCGGCTGGGTCATCGGAATAAAGATGCAGTAGTCAGCAGTCTTCGGAATGTTTATATTGGCAATATTGACGTTGAAGTACCCAAAATAAAACCCGATTTAGGATACTCCATGGAAGGTCCGTTGCTGAAATACCCCCACAATGTTTTCCCGTCATCTATCACCGGTATACCGGGCCATTCTGTTGAAAATGTATTTATCGAAAATGTTACGATAACATACCAGGGGGGTGCCGACCGAAATGTCGCCTGTTTTGGGTTAGACTCTTTGCAAAAAGTTCCTGAACGGATGGATGGTTATCCTGAATTTTCCATGTTTGGAGAGTTACCTGCCTGGGGCTTTTATGTAAGACATGTGGATGGTTTGCAAATGAAGAATATTCATATCAGCTACAAAGACGACGATTTTCGACCAGCCTGTGTTTTCGATGATATAAACGGCCTCCAACTGAATGAGGTGGTAATTCCCACATCGAAAGTGATGCCGGTTCTGGTTTTGAAAAATATACGCAATCAAACCCTTAAGCAATTGAAATTGAATGTGGAAAATAAAAAAGGAATTCTTATTTTATCAAAATGAGCATGAAAATCCAATTGATCTGTTTATTCGTCACGCTTGCCACTTTCGTTGGTTTTGCCCAACGTCCTGTCGATTTAGTATATCCGTTGCTTGATACGGCTCATTCGCGATGGTTTTACTTTTCATCCGCTTGTCGCCCGTTTGGCATGGTAAGTCTCTTCCCGGATACTAAAACGGAGGAAGACTGGGATAGTGGATATCGTTATGAAGAAGATTCGATCAGGGATTTCAGCCATATTCACGAATGGCAGCTTTCAGGCGTTGCGGTGATGCCGGTGAGATATACGAATCCGGACATTCCATCTTTGATGAACAATTTTGCATCAAAGTATTCGCATACCAGCGAAATTGTACGTCCGGGCTATCACTCCGTATTTCTCAACCGATACAGTATTAAAGCAGAGCTGACAGCCACTGAACGGGTCGGTATGCATCGCTATACCTTTCCAAGAGGAAATAATAGCGGGGTTATCTTTCTATTAGGAGGACATTTAGGGCCGTGCGATATTCCGGAAGGAGGTTTTATACAAATCAACAAATATGAAATCAGAGGATACATGGTGAATGGCCCCACACTACGAAGGGTAAAAAAGACACCTGTTTATTTTACAGCCGTTTTCAACCGTCCGATAAAGAAAATTTACATGCAACAGTCAGGAAAAATACAAACTGATCTTAAAGAATGGAAAGGTACAAACGGAAAAATTCTGCTAGCATTCGAAAATGATGAATTACATCCATTTTTAATGAAAGTGGGAATTTCATTTACTGACGAAGATGGAGCAGTCAGGAACCTACTCAGTGAAGTTCCCGGGTGGAATTTTGACAAAGTAGAAAATGATGCAGGGGAACAATGGAACAGTATGCTTTCGCGCATAAAGATTGAAGGCGGTACAGAACTACAACAACGCAGGTTTTATACCGATTTATGGCATGCTTTGCAGGGACGCCGCATGTTGAGTGATGTAGATGGCAAATACGCCGATTGTACCGGCGCTGAAAAAGTTATTCTGCAATTACCTCTGGATAAAAATCTTCGTCCTAAATTCAATATGTACAACTCCGATGCCTTTTGGGGAGCTCAGTGGACTATCAACACGTTGTGGCAATTGGTTTATCCCGAAATTGCAGAAGAGTTTTGCAACTCTTTTATCGAGTATTATAAAAATGGAGGATTGATACCACGCGGTCCGTCCGGTGGAAGTTATACCTATGTCATGACCGGTGCATCGAGCACACCCTTTTTCGTTTCTGCCTGGCAAAAAGGAATCCGTGGATTTGATATCAACAAAGCGTACGAAGGATTAAAGAAAAACCACCTTCCTGGCGGAATGATGAGCAAAATAGGTTACGAACATAAAACGAGCAAAGGTGGCGGATTAGAATATTATATCACCAACGGCTATGTGCCTTATCCACTTTCGGATACCATTTACGGAATGCATCAGGATGGTGCTGCCATAACCCTCGAAAATGCTTATCAGGACTGGTGTCTGGCTCAATTGGCCAAATCGTTGGGTAAAAGTGATGATTACGGTTATTTCATGAACCGTTCGGGTAATTACAAAAATCTATATCACGATCGGTTTATGACCCCTAAAGATAAATCCGGAAAGTGGCAAACACCTTTCGATCCGTTGTTGAATAATCATGGATTTGAAGAAGGCAACAGTGCTGAATATACCTGGTTTGTTCCTCATAATCTTCCTGCTTTATTCTCATTGATGGGTGGACGTGATTCGGCTGTTGTCCGACTGAACAAACAATTTGAACTGACTCAACCTTTACGCTTCTGTAATGAGCATCCCGAAATTTCCAATCCGGCTGTGGCTGAGTTTGCCGGACAAAAAAGCTCAGCTCAACGGAAATATGTAAATAATGAGCGAACCTGGGTGAACTATTCGAATCAGCCAGGTATTGAAATGGCCTATCTGTTTAATTACGCCGGTGCTCCCTGGCTAACACAATATTGGAGCCGTATGGTTGTTGACAGTGTGTACAGTAAGCTTTCGCCCTATTATGGGTACAGTGGTGATGAAGACCAGGGATTGATGGGTTCGTTGAGTGTCCTTATGAAAATGGGATTGTTTCAAATGACAGGGGGGTGTGATGAAAATCCCCGGTATGAGATTGGAAGTCCGCTATTCGATAAAGTGACCATTTCGTTGCATCCAACGTTTTATAAGGCTAAAGAATTAATCCTTGAAACCATTAGCAACAATACTTCTTCGCCTTATATTCAATCTGCTAATTTAAACGGTATTGCGTTGCAATCTTTTTATTTCAATCATTCGGATATTAATTCCGGAGCACATTTGATCCTTAAAATGGGCGAAAAACCAAATAAGAATTGGGGAATTAATGCTATCGAAAAATAAAATATAAAAATACAAGCCTGTTTATTTCGATATAACAGAATTTAAACCCGATAAATATGAATACTTCCCCCTTGAAATCAGTCGTGATGACAATCGTGATCCTGGTATTTGAAAGTTCACTGTTTGCCCAACAGTATTCTTCGTATATCGATCCCTTTATAGGATCTGAAGGAAATGGCAATGTTTTTATAGGTCCTTCATGCCCGTTCGGCATGGTAAAGCCCGGGCCGGATTGCAGCAAAAGCTCCAACAGTGGTTATATTTCAGACACTACTCAGGCTATATATGGATTCAGCCAGGTGCATGTGAGTGGTACAGGTGGTGGTCCAAAATACGGAAATATTTCAGTGATGCCATTCTCGGTTGATAATGAGTCAATTAACCAAGAGTCATTACGAGGAAGTGAAACAACCGGAGTTGGTTATTACAGTGTTTTATTGAAGAAGTGGAATATCCACACCGAAATTACAGCATCCCCTAAGGTAGCATTCTACCGTTTTGTGTTCAGCAAAAAAGATAAAGGCATTAAAATCGACTTAGGTGAATTCCTGGGAGAGAAACCGGTACCCGATGCTCGCGAAGCTCAACAATTTGTAGGCTCAGAAATACAAATTTTATCCGATACCGAAATACAGGGCTACAGTCGAATAATGGGGGGATGGAATAATGGAGCGGCCTATACGGTTTATTTTTATGCTGTTTTCGATAGACCCTTCAAAAATTTTACGACCTGGAAAGGACAACAGTTTTTTGCAGAACAAACCACTCAATTTGATTCGGGAGAAAAAACGGGTGCTTTGCTAACTTTTGGAATCAATGTGCCGGATACAATCCAACTGAAAGTGGGCATCTCATTCATCAGTGCTTTGAAAGCAAGACAAAATATTGATGCTGAAATCTCTCACTGGAGCTTTCAGAAAACATTACAAGAGACACAGGATAAATGGGAGAATCTGCTTAGACGGATTGAAATTTCAGCCGATGCCACACAAGCGCAAAAGGTGATGTTTTACACAGCCTTATATCATACTCAACTTATGCCGGTGGATCGTACGGGTGAGAATCCACTGTGGACATCGTCTCAGCACTATTATGATGATTTTTATGCCATTTGGGATACTTATCGCTCCTCTCATCCTTTGCTTACTTTGATTTCACCTTCGCGGCAAGTCGATATTGTAAATTCAATGCTGGATATTTACAAACGCGAAGGTTATATGCCTGATGCCCGAAGTGGAAACTCTAATGGACGAACTCAGGGCGGTTCAAACGGCGAAGTGATTATTGCCGATGCATATGCCAAAGGACTGAAAGGTATTGATTATTCGCTCGCACTTCAGGCCATGCTTAAAGATGCCACTGTTCCTCCCGGAGGAAATGAAGAAAAAGAAGGCCGTGGTGGACTAACCGACTACAACAGGTTGGGTTATGTTTCAACACATTTTGTTCGTTCGGGCAACAGAACAGTGGAATATGCCTACGACGATTATTGTCTTGCTCAGGTAGCAAAAGGACTGAATCGAATGGGTGAGTATCGTCAATATATGAAACAGTCCGGAAATTGGAAAAACCTGTGGCGTGACATAGAAAATAACGGATCGCGAGGATTTATTATGCCAAAAGATCAGTCGGGCCGGTGGGTCGATAGTATTCCGTGCGATGTGTATAACGGGCAGTTGAATTACATGCCTTATACTCCATTGGCACAGGATTGGCCTAACTGCGTGTGCTGGTGGTGTGGCTTTTTCTATGAAGCCAGTTCGTGGGAGTATTCACTGTTTGTTCCGCACGATGTTCCCGCTTTAATTCAAAAATCAGGAGGAAAAGAAGCTTTCCTTGTACGATTGAATACATTTTTCGATAATGGATATTATAATGTGGGAAATGAACCCTCATTTTTGAGTTCATGTCTTTATCACTGGATTGGCAGACCCGACCTCAGCAGTCAACGTACCCGGAAAATTATAGATACAAATTATAATGCTTCCCGTGGAGGTATCCCCGGAAATGACGATTCAGGAGCTATGTCATCCTGGTTGACTTTTCATATGATGGGACTTTATCCAAATGCTGGACAGTCGTATTACCTGTTAACTTCTCCCTATTTTAAACAAACTGTGATTCATTTGGAGAATGGAAGGAATTTTAAACTGATTGCCAAAAATGGTTCTTCTAAAAATGTATATATCAAATCAGCAACTTTAAATGGTAAGGCTTTCAACCAGGCCTGGATTGAACATCAGGATCTTGTTAAGGGAGGGGAACTGATATTTGAAATGGATTCTAAGCCATCAAAAACTTGGGGAGTGACTATTCTACCTCCTTCACCATTAAACTAAAAAATATCAGGCACTAAACAATGGAGAATATTTTGTAATTGTATATTAATCAGAAATATAATTGTTTCTTAGCAGCTCCTGAGAAATGCTGAAATTGAAATCCGGGATGTTGATACCTGAATTTATCGACCGTTTTTTTACGTTTTTTTTTTATTTAAATATAAAAAATAATACTCCAACTATCCATTGTGAAATGAGATGAGGATCTTGGTGGTCGATTGGATTTGTAATTTCGCCTACCGGCAGTATTAAATTTGTAATACCCTTAAGCCGTTCAAACACTTTTGTTGGAACGGTTTTTATTTTCATTAATTCAATATGTTTTGTGGTTAATTTAAATAAATATCGAATATGTTAAAAATAAATTGTGCTTTTGGGCGAAATTACATTTCTCCTACCGGGTCAGCTAAACCATTCCTAAAGGGATTAAGAGATTGTTGTGTCATTCGATTCAATTAAGTTTATACCTGTGAAATAAAATAATACATCCGATTATGAAGCATTTCTTTAGTCTGTTGAAACTTTTTTTCAACATCACAATTTCAATTAGAGATCCATTATTCAATGAATCTTCGGTCAATATCAAAATATCTTTAATTGAATTTAAGTAATTGGAACAACATAATGTCGTATCTATTAATCAACAGGAAATCATTTTTCTTGCGTGTATGTACTTCTATAAAATTCAGTTTCTTTATTCCATTCATTTCAATCATACCTACACAACGCATTCACTACCCATTCAATTCTCCTTTACAGAAGATAAGAACATGTTAAGTTTGTTTTACGGAACTTTTGCGGAGATATTGCGCTCTAATATTACACCGTATTATTACCGCAATAATACCGTAATACCACCGCAATATCACCGCAATACCTCAGAATGGGAAGTGAATGGGAAGTGGAGGCATAGTGAAGGTTAAATGAACATGTAACGGATGAATATTTAATGATTCATTGTCAAAATTTTGATTTACAGTAAAATGATACGGGCTTGAAAATTCCTGTTCCAACATAAAGTCGGGTTTGAAAAATAGTGATGAAAGTTGTAATATGAGATTTGAAAATACTTTTTTGAAGCAAGTTAACCAAAATGGTTATGCTGTAGGAAATAAAAAGTGACAAGTAATTTTTAAATGAATGATCTTCAACCTTCATTCCGAGAACTTTCGTCCGTGCAGAGAGCTTGTCTGAAAAGTAAGAAACAACGGGAAAAGTTTTAGAGGAAGAAGAATTAAAACAAGATAACGAACAGGAATTAAATAAATTCCCATAATTTAAAATAAAACGTCATTAACCCTTTGTACTATTTTCCTCTCCCAATTGCAATCGGGAGACTAAGAGGGCAAAATAAATTTGTTTTATCAATAAACTTAAATTTAAATTTATTGTTATTATTATATCTTTTTTTGAAAACTTAATTTATTTGTAAATCTTCCGGTCTATTAGCATATATTTATATAAAGTACTAATTGTTAGCAGTTAATGAATAAAACCTACACATGGTTTACTGAAATGTTACAAGCTGTTTTTTTGATATTACCTGGTTGTTTAAGATGTCTTTATACAAATGAAATGGTTTAAAAATTTTAAAAAATGACCAATTAAAAAACAAATAGTACATCTGTTTATTTAAAGTCCGATTTATTTATCTATTTCATATAAACCGCTTTAAAATTAAAGTTATGACAAATTTAATCGTCCTGGATGTAGTAATAGGTTTGGTTTTTGTCTACCTGTTGTACAGTCTGTTGGCAACTATTCTTCAAGAGTTGCTGGCTACCTGGTTTAGCTTCCGTTCTAAACTTCTTGAAAGGGCCATATTCCGTATGCTGGAAGATGGAAGTCTTTTTGACAGTCGATTCAGTAGTTTAAAGTCTTTATTTAAAAAACAAAGCCAGGTTCAGAATACAACTTCTCTAACCGGATCATTCTACAGCCACCCTATGGTAAAATATCTGGCTGAAGATAAATACAACAGCAAGCCATCCTATATCACCAAAGAAACATTCTCGAAAGTAATGATCGATTTACTTCATGGCGATAAATTAAATGCCGGGGAAGACATAAAGTCATTGATTGAGAATTCAATAAATGCGGGAACGATATATGATGATAAATATAAATCGGGTGTACTGGCCATTAATACGGAAACGTTGAAATTTATCCGTTCTGTGTGGATTGATGCACAGGGCGATGTCGATGTATTCCGTAAATCGCTTGAACAATGGTTTGATGATACCATGGAACGATGCACTGGTTGGTATAAGAGGCATACTCAGTATATCCTGCTGATACTCGGGTTGCTTATAGCCATAGTATTTAATGTGGATACCATTTCCATTGTAGGAAAGCTTGAAAAAGATCCGACCCTGAGAGCTGAAGTGGTGCAACAAGCCGATGTTTTTTTTAAAGCACATCCCAATCTGTATCAGGAACGGGTTAACGACCTGAATAACAATAAAAATTACGTTATTATTTCTACAAAAAAAGACTCAGGTACCATTATCTATTCCAAAATAGACAGCATGGCACATATAAATTTATTGGATGCTAACGCCAGAGCAAAAAGTGACTCGCTGATAAACAGAGGAATAGTGCTTACCCATCGGGCTGATTCGATCATACATGGAGATATTGCCAAAGCGAATGGTCAAATGGGAATGGGGATTGGCTCCATTTCTTTCAAAGATGGAGGATGGAAAAAAGCGGTTAAGATGATATTCGGTTGGCTGATCACGGCCTTGGCACTCTCATTGGGAGCACCTTTCTGGTTCGACCTGCTCAATAAGTTAATGAAACTGCGTAGCTCACTAAGTACACCTACAACTTCCCAATCCAAAGGAAAAGTAGTGGAGAAACGAACATAAGGGATGAAGATTAAACATTAATACATTTGTTAAATTTAATTCACCGGAATTTTTGTCTCTATTTTTTATGATTATCCGCAAAAGCTACTAATGTTTTATAAAAGAATTTTGTGAGTGTCTCGAATTTAAATAGCAATTCTGATGATGAAAAAATTGTGAAACCATAGTTAATTAAATTATTCTGTTTTATTAGACAATTTCGAATAGTTAGTATTTGTGTTCCTTTGTTTCTTAAATACTTAGTGGCAATAAAAAAGATGCTACCTATGGGATATTACGAATATTGGGAGGTACAAAAACACTAAGTTTCACATCGAAAACTCCGATTTATTGGAAAAGTAAAAAAAAAGTATCTGAAATTTTATGACATTAATTTATTAGGACACATTGCGGATAATCATTTTAAAATAATACTAAATATTGATTGATATGAAACGAATAATCACCTGTTCTGATGGTACCTGGAACAAGCCCAATGAGTTGGTAAACCGGGTCATTACTCCAACCAATGTATGGAAGCTCTATGATGTAATTGCTCCCAATGATAAGAAGGGTGTAGCGCAGGTTTCATTTTATGACGAAGGTGTCGGAACCAATTGGTATGATTCACTGCCTGGTGGAATGTTCGGGATTGGGATCAATCAGAATATTATTCAGGCCTATCAATTTATTGCCGAAAACTACGAACCGGGTGACGAAATCTATTTGTTTGGATTCAGTCGTGGAGCTTATACTGCAAGAAGTGTGGCAGGTTTTATCCGAAACAGCGGATTGTTACGGAAAGAATATATGGACAAACTGGATGAAGCCTTTATTCTCTACAAACGACGGGATGATCTATCATTGCCCGATGCTGACGAAGCACTTAAATTCAAAAATTCATATTGCTTCGACAATGTACGGATTAAATTTATCGGAGTGTGGGATACTGTGGGCGCATTAGGCATTCCTATCGAGGTATTTGATGTCATCAACCGGGATATACTGGATTGTCGTTTCCACGATGTTGAATTAAGCAGTTCTGTTGATTTCGCTTATCACGCTGTAGCCATTGACGAACACCGGAAACCTTTTATGCCGACACTTTGGGAGCAACAACAAAAAGGAATAGATGCTCACCAGGTGATGGAGCAAATGTGGTTTGTAGGAGCACATCGCGATGTGGGCGGAGGGTATAACGAAAGTGGTTTATCCGATGGTGCATTGCAATGGATGATTCAAAAAGCAGAAGATGTAGGATTGGAGTTTAAAGATGACAGCACGATTATCCCAAATCCGTTGGACGAAATACACAATTCAATGAGTCTGTTCTATGAAATTTTCGGCAGTAAGGACCGTAAAATGGGGAATGGTCCGGAATACAACGAAACTTTATCACCCTTTGTAAAAACAAGATGGGGTGCTGATACAGATCGTTACAGGGCAAACGCAAATCCCAATATAAAGAAACTTATTTGACAAATAGAATCCGGGAATTAGAATTTAACAGGTATCAGAATACGTTTCATTCGGGGTCATCAGTAAATTCTTCGATTGTTTGATTAATATAAGTAGTAGGAAGTATATTATGTCCTATTATACTAAATAAACTTCATTAAACCTTAGTTCTATTACCCAATCTTTGGAAGAGTATAAGGCAGAGAAGATGAGTGATTTCTGGAAGAATTAAACAAGTCATAATATCCTGTTTAATTGTAAAACTAAAAGTTATAGCCTTTTGTATTTTTAACTCTCACCTGATATTGACTGGATAGGTCAGAAAGAACATAAAGGGGGGAAGCATATTTCACAATAAGAGTATAGATTTTAATTGATTTAACACCAACTAAATTTTATTGTTATGGAAAGAAGTCTGCAAAGAGTTATTCAGGTAACTATAATTTCGTTTTTTTCGATTGTATTCCTTTTTGCACAGGGTGGATTGAACGACAACCGGGTTATGCTCCAGGGGTTTTACTGGGAGTCGTACAGGAATGGACATACTCAGCAATTTCCGGAAATTACCAAGGGAGTTGCCAATCAATCCAAGTATTGGTATGAGATTGTAAAAGATAAGTCGAACGAGATTCGTCAGGGCTATTTTGACCTGGTATGGTTACCGCCTCCATCGGCTGCCGGTGGGGCCGGATATAGTCCTTCTGAACTGTTTAACCTCAACAATATGTATGGTGACTCTGTAAAACACCGGGCTATGTTGGTAGAACTTTGGAAAAACGGAGAAGAACCTCTGGCTGATATCGTTATCAACCATCGGAATGGTGTTGGCTCCTGGGCTACATTTAAAAATCCGAATTGGAGTACAACGACTATTTGCAGATATGATGAGGCATTCACAAATGTCTCGTCCGAAGTGTATAACCTGCCACTTGATCAGCGGGGAAACGAAGAAGAAGATGTAAGCGCCTACGATCCATCATTGGGACGTGCATATGCCTATCCTTCATTCCGGGATATTGATCATACCAACACAGTGGTACGAAAAGACATTATCCGGTACCTGCTCCTGTTAAAATCGTATGGTTACAGAGGCTGGCGTTATGATATGGTACACGGTTACCATGCAAAACACATTGCCGATTATAACAACATGACTCATCCTACATTTTCGGTTGGTGAATATGACTGGGATAATCAACCGGCATGGCGGGGTTGGATCTGGAATACTTCGATATCAAAATCGGGAGCAGGAGACGAATGGATAAAAACATCCTCGAGCGTTTTTGATTTCACAACACATTTTCTCCTTGAAAAGTATATAGGTAGCGGCTGTAATCATACTGCCAACTACCAGATGCTGTATGCTTACGGCAACGGACTTGGATTGATGGGCGATAATACAGATCAGATAACATGGAAAAACAAGGCAGTGACTTTCCTGGAAAATCAGGATACCGGGTGGCGTACCAATGAGGATTTGACGAATGAAAAGGATCATGATTTCGATAGTTTCTCAGACGATTGGCAGATAGAACAAGGCTATGCCTATATTCTGACTCATCCTGGAGTTCCCTGTGTGTTCTGGAAGCACTATTTTGATTGGGGTAAAGACCTCCAGAACAAAATAAAAGCACTTATTGTTGCACGCAAAGTAGCCGGTGTAAATTCTGGAAGTAATATCCATACCCAGGATAATGCAAAACAGAAAGGTGTCTATGCTGCCATGATTGAAGGTACCAACGGGCAATTGTATGTCCGTATTGGTGGTGACGATACGAACTGGATGCCCGCCATGTCGGGATATAAACCTACCACCGAATATGCCGCAGGAAACGGATGGAAAGTCTGGATAAAGCTTAAAGATCCGGCAAAAAACACCAAGAAACAAACCATCCCATTAAACAATCCTTTTATAAATATACCAACCATAATTCCAGTTTCACAGATACAGGTTCCGTAAAGTCAGGTTTTTCTTTACAGTGAGGGTTTCACTTGCAGTGAAGCCCTCATTGTAAAGCCCGGTTAATCTTTACAGTGAGGGTTTCACTTACAGTGAAGCCCTCACTCACAGGCAATCTTTATTTAAAAATTCTACTTAATCAAATAAAGGAGGAAGTGTATGCCACGAACTATTTTATCAAAAGCCGATGTGTCACAAATCAATGTGTCACAAATCAATATGTCTCCCCAAAAAATGTCACAAATGAGATTTTCAAATGATTATTCAAGAATATTGTTGACTTATAAAAATTTAAAAAATGTGACTGCTGTGTTGAAAGCTATAAAATTCAACTCTCCTCTGGTCACAAAAATGAGACAAAAGACGACCGGTTATGACTTTATTCTTTCGGTTTTGAATAATGGCTATGATCCTGACAAAGATTTGAAATCGTTGGTGTCTTCTTTACAAACAATATCGCAGAAGATTCCACTTTATGAAACAACTTTTCTGTTAAGGGTGATTCATATCGTATGGATGGAAGTGAATGGAAAACTACCCTGGACTATTAAAAGCTATTCGAATAATGAAATAAATGGTTTATTCTTTGAACCGACAGTGAATGCATTGAACGTTCAGCTAATACCCGCTACAGGTATTCCGGGGGCTTATCCCGGATCTTGTCTTGAAGATTATGAACCACAAATAAGTTTCGATGCGTCCTATAAGCTTCACCATCTTGCATTAAAATTTTTAGCCGACACGAAAGAAAATTCAATTATAAATGCTATACGTTGGGTAAAAACCAATTTCTTTCACGCATATAAAAACGACTCTGTGGGCGAAAATTGGGGATTTGACAAATACACCGGTAAAACGCCCTATAAATTTATGCCTGTCGGAGATAACCGTTATCCATTAAACCTCGAACAATTATTTGATGAACGTATAGTGGGATGTCACGAGCCAGCCTTAATATTGACAGAAATGCTCCGGTCCATGAATATCCCTGCATTAACACTGAATCCGGGAGGTCATGCAGTCGTGTATATTCCCGGCCCGGAATACTATATCCATGGCGATTATCTGGCTTGTAATTCTATAGTGCCGGTGGAGCTCATCCTGTTTTCGTTGGCTGAATTTATTCAATACCTCACTTCAAACTATGACTATAATAAAATATTAGATGATAAACTTTCATTGCATTTCACTCTTTGGCAACATATGATACTAACAACTGGCGTTCAAAGAGTTAATTCCACTCTGTATTTAGGCTTTAATTGCAAATCAGAAGAAAATAAAACAATTCTTCCAATTGTACAAACAGAAGCTCCTCAATATGGAACAGAATACGATTCCACTACACAGACTCTTATTTCAAAAGCAATTCCTATCATTCCGTTAAACAATTTATAGTGATTTTGATACAAAAAGCAGATTACACGAAAGATTTTAAACTATTGAAGATATGAAGAAATATTAATTGTCTCACTAATGCCAAAAATAAATTAACCGTGAACAAATATACCATGAGAGGTCGGAACTGTCATTTATAAAATGAGTAATGTTTTCGACCATACTATTGGATATATTCATCTTGCTCTGGGATATTGAATGATTCCTACCTAATTCACCTTCATGGGTCAGGTGTCGGATTCACTCGAAGTAAAACCCTCACTCATTAAGACTTTTCATCCCACAGATCAATCAGTCCGGAATAAAAAAGCCCTGTATATATACAAGGCTTTCTTTTCTTTCAATCGAATCAAACAAATATACAAGAGTCTTTTAATTTCTTTTTAAAACAGCCCTGGAAATTTCTATTCCCGATGGGAAAGTAACAGTTCCTTCCACCTCTGCGGTAATAAAAATTTCTTTTGGTTCAAAGGAGGTTAGTGTTTGCACTTTCATCTTTTGTGCATTATCATTCTTCATTTGACCGATATTGCTTACCCCGTTTTCTTTGGTGACAATCCAGACAATATACATTTTCTTAGGTGGAGAAAGTCTTTCTGCACTTGCTAAATAATTGGCAGTAACTTCAATCACATAATTGTTCTGTTTATCATTTTTTATTTTAGCTTTTATATCTGCTGCAGGTTCTACTGAAGATACCGGAAACTTCACAACGGTAGCACACGAGGCTGTGAGAATAATTAACACACTTAAAAGTATACTTTTCATATTTTTTATTATTTATAGGTTTCATAGTTTTTTCAATATAACATCATAAATGCCAAAATTGTTGCTGACTGGATATTTGTTCTTTTTATATCTCTAACATTGTTGGTATAAAACTTTTTTTTTTAGGCTTCTGAAGAGCTTAAGTAATTAATAATTAATGAATAATAATTAATAATTATCAAATCGCTGAAATGCAAGCTTATGTAGATTGAAAAATATATCTTTAAATATCAACTATTGCATATATTAAATTATTGATGCCAAATTTCGTAGCTAAGAACCTTAGGTATAATGGGGTGAATGATTTTTTTGTTGTGAGGGTTTCACTCGAAGTGAAGCCCTCACTCATTGTAAAAACCCGCCCTGAAATTTGAAATTTTGAAAAATAATTACTACAGGACACAAAAAAATACTACATTTGCACATTGTTTCTTGAAACATAACTTAAAAAATCACAATAGGTTTCGTATGACTCTTTCAGAAAAAGAAGAATTGGAATTACTCAGGGATGCTTCCAGGCAGACTTTTGAAAGCCTTTACCAAAGGTACAGTGGTAAGCTATACAATTTTTTAATGAGGGTGTCAAAAGGTGACAAGTATATGGCTGAAGAATTGGTTCAACGTACTTTTATCAAAGTATGGGAAAAACGGGAATCAGTAGATCCTGAAAAATCATTTATCACGTACTTATGTACTATTGCTAAAAATATGCTTTTAAATGAGTACGAACATCAGACGATCCAATTTATATACGAAGAGTACATAAAAGTAAAATCAACTGATCAGGATAATAATACTGAGAAAGAAGTCGACAAAAATTTACTGGAAGAATATATAGATTATCTGACAGACCAACTACCTCCTAAACGGAGAGAAATTTTTATATTAAGCAGGAAAGAAGGCCTTTCGAATAAGATGATTGCCAAACAATTAAATATTACTGAAAGTACAATTGAAACTCAACTTTCGAAAGCACTTACTTTTATGAAAAGCCAATTAAATTCTCATTATGATCACCTACTTGTCATCCTTTTCGTTTTGTCGATGTTGTAAAGTTAATAAACACTTTGAGAGTAGTGAAAAACAGATTGATAACTGTATACCTTAATATACCGTACTGATTATATGCAAAAAGAAGAATGTGTTGAACTATTTGAACGTTATATCGCGAATCGTGCAAACGAAAATGAGATAAGGCGGTTATGTCTTTGGATTAAAAATGACCGGAATATTTCGACGTACCTCGAGCAGCAAATCAAAGCATCATCATCAAATATTGATAGTGAAGTACAATTACGCATGTTGAAAAACATCCAGGTGGAACTCTTTACAACTGATAAAAATGAAGTAAAACCCGGAAGGTCCAATAATGTCAGATTTAGGGTTATCAAGTGGATGCGTGTTGCAGCCTTGTTCCTGTTGCCCTTACTAACAGCTGCAGGGATGTATTTCTATATGGCAAAGGATGAATCAGCAGCTGCTCCGTTAATCATATCGGTTGAACGCGGACAGAAAGCAAATATAACATTGCCTGATGGGAGTAAAGCCTGGTTGAATTCACAGTCAAAACTTACCTATACGGCTGACTTTAATGTAAAGAAAAGGGAACTGCAACTGGATGGTGAAGCCTATTTTGAAGTGGCTCATAATGCAAAAAAACCATTTGTTGTCAGAAGCAAGGATATGGCAGTAGAAGCTTTGGGAACCTGTTTTGGTGTAAAAGCTTACAATGAGGATCATCTTATCTCTTCAATCCTGATGAAAGGAAAGGTGAGGGTCACAACTCCTGATGGTGAAACTATCTTAATGCCTAACGACAGGGTAATGTATGATAAGACCACTCATAAAAAGACTCAAAGCAGAGTAACCAATGCAACTGATTTTACAGGCTGGATTCATAACGAGCTACGATTTGAAAATGAGTCACTTGGAGAAATTGCAAAAACCATTCAACGAATTTACAATGTAAAAATATTATTTAATTCAGAACTACTTAAAAATCTACGTTACACAGGAACCGTAAACAACAATAGTCTGGAAAGTGTTCTGAATATTATTACACTTACTTCGCCCGTTTCGTTTCAGATAAATAAGCAGCAGGTTACATTGTTTGAAAACACAAAATTAATGGAACATTTTAATCAATAATTACTGGAAATGAATAATGTAAGTAATTCAAAGAATTAAATGAACTGTTTTGAGAAATGACCCCAAACCCTAAAGGGGAAAAATAGTGCATTTTTAGATGCAATTTGCAATCATATTTTTTTTAATATTACTTCCTAAAGCTTCCTTTGAATGGCTGGGGGCGGTAAAAAGGATTTCAGTATTTTACATTTAACAAAAGTATTTTGATCTGGTTTACATATTAAGAGCAGCAAGTTGAATTTGATTCGGCTTGCTGTTTTTTTTGTCCAAAAAAAAAGTTAAATATTTATTTCGAATAGTGGAAAATTATTTCCAGGCTGTATACATAATAACAAACCGATAATTCTAATAACTCAACTATATAATGAAAAGAAAAGTCATCACAAATCCATTAAGAAAAAAACTGTTTAAGGGGAGTTTTCTATTGCTTCTTATTCTGTTTTCATCCCACCTGAATGCACAAATCACCGTTAAAGTAGCAAACCAATCATTAAAAGAGATTTTAAAAGTTATTGAAACAAAAAGTGAATACCGCTTTTTCTATAACGAAGGTCTTAAAGGGTTGGATAAAATTTGTTCCATACAAGTTAAAAATGCTTCCATCGATAAAACGATGTCAATACTGTTGACAAACACCGATATTAATTTCAAACTCGAAAAAAATAATCTTGTCGTGCTGGTTGCAAAAATCAAGGACCCGGTACAAAGATCAGCTAAAATCAAAGGGGTTGTAACTGATGAGAAAAATGAACCACTTATTGGAGCTTCTGTAATCATAAAGGGAAGCGCTGAAGGAACCGTTACAGATTATAACGGAAATTTTTCTCTGGAAGGTTCAGAGAATGCCACATTGAAAGTTTCGTATATTGGCTATAACGATAAAGATTTTTTTTTAGATGGCAAGACTTCTGTCGTAATTCAATTGTATGAAGATATACGCAAATTGGATGAAGTTGTTGTCGTTGGATATGGTACTCAACGCAAGAAAGATTTAACCGGTGCCATTTCGGTAGTTAATATAAAGGAGATGAAAAAGATGCAGGCGCCTAACATTGGGCAGGCATTGCAGGGTCAGGTTCCGGGTGTTACGGTTACTACTTCGGGAGAACCAGGTTCGGGAGCAGATATTCAAATACGGGGAATCGGGAGTTTTTCGAATGTAGGCCCGCTCTATGTAGTGGATGGTATGATTTTAACTGCTTCACAACGCGAATTTAACGTGAATGATATTGAAACCATGCAAGTGTTGAAAGATGCTTCTGCAACAGCGTTATATGGAGCAAGGGGTGCAAATGGAGTTATTGTGATAACCACCAAAAAAGGAAAAGATGGCCCGGCACGCATAGATATATCGGCAAATTATGGCATACAGAATATTTCAAAGCGTATTCCAATGATGAATAGTCTGCAATTTCTACGTATCAACCGGCAGGCCTATGAAAATGCTGGATTGGAATGGCCCGGAGAACCGGCACAGGGACAGGTATTAACGAATACAGACTGGCAGAATGAGTTTTTCAAACAGGGGACAACACAGGATTATAATGTAACTATCTCCGGGGGAAGCCAAAATGGCAATTATTTGGTCTCGGGAAATATATTCAACCAGGATGGAGTTGTTCAGGGTCCTACTCACAAGCGTTATGCCCTGAGGGTGAATACCGGAATGACCAAAGGAAAATTGACTTTTGGTGAAAATATGCTCTTCTCGAGAACAGAAACCAAACCAATGATTGGTTCTCCATTTATCGATCTAAGCCGCATGCCTCCTATTATACCGGTGAAAGATGCCAACGGAAATTATGGCACAGGTAGCCCAATGTATCAGACCTATGGTACGAATCCAATCGGTGCACAACAAATCAATGATTTTCTGCAAACATCCAACCGGGTATTAGGCAATATTTTTGCTGAATTAAATATACTAAAAGGCCTTAAATTTAAATCAAATTTAGGGGTGGAATACCATGCCTGGAACGACAGGGAAAAAACGACTTTTGACCAGGTCAGGTATCTGGAAGTTTCGAATTATACCAACCAGATGACCGAAAGGCGAGGTGATTTCACCACCTTAATGCTTGAAAACACCCTCACATATGCCAAAAAAATTCAGAAGCATGCGTTTGATTTTCTATTGGGGTATACAGCTCAGGAAACAAATTGGAAACAAATGTCCACTACTGTACATGATTTAGTCCCCGGTTTTTGGGTATTAAGCTCCGGTTCAAAAGATATATATATGAGTGGAACCGATTCGGAATATACTATGCTTGGAATGTTAGGACGAATAAATTATGCGTACGATGACAAATATTTATTACAGGCGAATGTCCGTCGTGATGGTTCTTCCCGGTTTGGCGAAAATTACAGGTATGGAACATTTCCATCCGTCTCTTTGGGCTGGCGGGTCAGTCAGGAAAAATTCATGTCACATACCGCTGCCTGGCTTTCCGACCTGAAATTAAGAGCCAGTTATGGAACCATCGGTGATCAGCAAGCAATTGGAGATTATTCACATGCGACCTACATAACAAATGGTGAAGGGGGAGTATTCGGACCCGATCAGGTGTTGAATGTCGGTGCTATTCAAAAAGGACGTGCCAACCCAAACCTTCGGTGGGAATCGAAAACAACGCTCAATTTAGGAGTGGATTTCACGTTGCTTGATAATAAAGTGTATGGCACCCTAGAATATTTTACCGCTGATTCAAAAGACCTTTTAGTTCAGTTACCGACTTCATGGACCGATGGCACCGATTACACCCCATGGACTAATTTTGGGAAAGTAAACAATACAGGATATGAAATTTCATTAGGGTACAAGGAACAAAATGCAGCATTCAAATACAATGTTGGGATGAATTTCACAACAGTAAAAAATAAAGTGCTTGACTTAGGGGCAAGTTACCGCGAAGGAGGAACAAATGGAGTGAACAGGTCGGAAGAAGGTCGATCGGTTGGTGATTTCTACGTGGTCAAGACAAATGGTATTTTTCAGAATTGGGATGAAATTTATGCTTATACAAAATCAACAACCGACCCAGTTACCGGAGTTGCTACTGCCGGGATGATTCAGCCGAATGCAAAACCGGGTGATATCCGGTATGAAGATGCCAATCAGGATGGGAAAATAGACAAGAGCGACAGACAATTTGTTGGAAGTCCTTTCCCGGCTTTCGAATTAGGATTGAATTTCTCCTGTGAATACAAAAATTTTGATCTTTCATTATTTATAACCGGTGTATTTGGAAATGAAATTTACAACAATACGAAATACTGGCTTGAACGGATGGATGAAACTTCCAACTATCCGTCCAGTCTTGTGCCATGGACTCCTCAAAACCATTCAACAACTACACCCAGAGCTGTTATAGGACCAAATGACAATACGCTTTCGTACTCCGATCGTTGGATTGAAAAAGGCGATTATGTACGCCTAAAAAACCTGCAGCTCGGGTATAATTTTCCTAAATCCATTCTGAGATCTACGAAGCTTATTGATACCTGCCGATTGTTTGCAGGTATACAAAATCTGTTAACTATTACGTCATATTCTGGATTTGATCCTGAAATTTCAGGGGGTGATATATTTGGAAAAGGAAATGATAACGGACATTTTCCACCGGTTAGAAGCATCAATATGGGACTTCAACTTTCATTTTAAGGTTTTAAGAAATACAATTGTAAAAAAAATATTCTTATGAAAAACATATATTTTATTTTCATTCTATTCATTTTGATGTCATTAAGTGCCTGCTCGGATAGCTTTCTCGACAAAAGCAATCCGAATGAAATGACCACTACCAATTTTTGGAAAACAGGGGCTGATCTTCAAAAAGGAATTGATGCAGCGTATCGTCCATTAAGATTTAACGGGGCATATGGTCGATGGTTGCATGTATTGTATGTTTCCCGTTCGGATGAAGGATACAGCGAGTCACCAAATCCTTATTTCCAATCGTGGTCTAACTTTTTGACTAAAAATTACAATGATGATGCTGCCGATGCATTGCTTTTCACCTGGCTCGATCTATACAAAGGCGTTTTTTGGGCAAATCAGGTCATTGATAACAGTGCAACCATCGTGATGGATGAAAATTTAAAAAAACGAATTGTAGGGGAAGCTTATTTCTTACGGGGTTTACATTTCTTTAATCTTGCTGCCGTATATGGCCGGGGACCTTTAACACTAACGGCTTTTGCAGGTGCTGCCGCACCGGTAGTTGTAGAACAGGATGGGCTTTATCTGCAGGCTAAAACAGATTTTCAGGAAGCCATGAAAAGATTGCCGGCTTATTATGCAGAATCGAATAATCTGGGAAGAGCCACAGAAGGAGCTGCCCGGGGGATGTTGATAAAGGTGTTGATGCAACAGAAAAACTGGACAGATGCAGCAGCTGAGAGTCTCAGCTTGTTTGCCATGAAAAATTCAGGCGGACAACCCTTGTATTCGTTAGTAGCCAACTACAAAGATAACTTCTCGCAAGTAAATGAAAACAATTCGGAATCAGTTTTTGAAGTACAGTTTGCACCCGGATTGCAATCGGGTATTGAAGTAGGCTGGAGCCGTGCCAAGTTTTTGGGTATACCTGCCGATGGGCTATCATGGGCAGATGCTTTCCCACGAAAATCATTGTATACTGAGTTCCAGCTGGAAAAAACGATGGCTAATCAGACAGATCCCCGCCTGAAACCTACTTTGGCATATTATGACCCGGCTCAGCCAACCGAAAAGTTCTACGGGAAAACCTGGGACGATTTGGGATTAAATAAAAACATGGTGTACTGGAAGAAATATACGAATTACGAAACTGCTATTGTGGAGGATTATAATTCTGGAATTAATTTCAGGGTAGTCCGCTTAGCTGATCTATATCTTCTGTATGCAGAAGCCCTGAACGAATTGGGACGTACTTCAGAAGCCTATGAATATATCGATAAAGTACGTCGACGTGTAAGCATGCCCGATCTTGAGAATTCAACGGTTTTCAGTGGTATTGGGAATGATCAGCAAAAAATGCGTTTGCAGATCAGACATGAAAGAAGTTGCGAATTAGGTGGTGAATCCACCCGATGGTTTGATCTGGAACGATGGGGCATGTTTGATAATGCCACCAATATTTCGTGGCTCAAAAACAGAGATGCTGACTTTAATAATTTTATTATTGGAGTAAGTAACCGATTCCCGATACCATACAGAGAGTTATCGTTGGTGCCTATTACCCAGAACCCTGGATATTAATTTAATTTCTTAAAAAACAGATTCCATAATTTACAAATATTTAAACGTATGAAAAAGTCATTTTTATTCATAACAATCAGTATAATCATTATAAACCTTGCAACTTCATGCAAAACGGAAGTGTCAGCACAACTGGTCTGGAATGATCCTCCCTCAACTGCCGATACTTTATATCAAAATCCGATATTTGAGCCTGATTTGGCCGACCCTACTATAATACGTTCTGCTGACGGATGGTTTTACGCATATGGAACTGAAAATGACTGGAACAAAGGTATTCATAGAATAGTACCGATTATAAAGTCAAAAAATCTTACCAAATGGGAATATGTAACTGATGCTTTTACAACATCTACAAAACCAAACTGGAGAGCTAATGGAGGCATTTGGGCACCAGATGTAACGTTTGTGAATAATAAATATTACATGTATTACAGCATTTCAACCTGGGGAGACAGTAATCCCGGAATAGGGCTTGCGATTTCGGATCTTCCTTACGGTCCTTTCGTTGATCAGGGAAAAGTCTTCGATTCTCAATCGATTGGAGTTTCCAACAGTATTGATCCCTGTTTTATTCAGACAGGACTAGGACGGAATAAAAAGTCGTATCTGTTTTGGGGTAGCTTTCAGGGAATTTACGGTGTTGAATTGAGTGCCGATTTGAAAACTGCAGTCGGAACTAAATTTAAAATTGCAGGAAGTGCTTTTGAAGCAACCTACATCCTTGAAAGAAACGGGTATTTTTATTATTTTGGTTCAAACTCATCCTGTTGTGAAGGCGCTGACAGTCAATATCATGTTACATTGGCACGCTCGACAGACATAAAAGGACCTTATCTGGATAAAGCCGGAAACGCAATTTTAAACAACGGACAAGAAGGAACATTACTAATCAGTGGCAGCCGGGAATGGGGTTGGGTAGGACCAGGGCACAACGGACAAGTAATTACAGATGACAGGGGTAATGATTTTTTAATTTACCATGCGATTGATGTAAAAAACCCTTTGTTGATCGGTGGTGCCACACGTCGTCCATTAATGATGGACCGGTTGATATGGGTAGAAGGCTGGCCAACGATCGAAGCAGGAAAACCGAGTAAAACATTGCAACCGGCACCCTATATCGCGAAATAACCAAATGAAAAACTGATACTTCTGTATAATGACATTTTGATTTGTTTATTTTATATAAATCAATTGATGGCAATGATTTTTTTCTTTCTCATGCTGATGATGGTACAAGAATTAATTAGCGAAAGGTGAAACTCATTGTCGGAAGAGGACAGATCAATTGAGCTGAGTAAACTTTTAGTCTGAAATAAAAATAACCCACTACTAATGGTTTTCAAAATAGTCTAAAATCACTTTCTACGATTATACTATGTTCAATTAAAAAAAATATTAATCTTAAAATTAAAAAAAATGAAAAAATGTATTCTCTTTTCAGTTGCCTGTCTGGTAACAACGATGGCAAATGCACAATTCACCATGTTTGACACTAATTTTGATGCACAACATGCAGACATTGTAACTGCTGATGTTAATAACGATGGGTATTTAGATGTCGTTGTCAGTGGCGTATCAGGTCCGAATAATGATGCAACCAGTGCGATTTTTTTAAACAATGGGAATGGTACTTACACCATGCAAGGAACACCGAATGTGATTACTCCGGGCAATTCAGCTGATATTAAGTTCGGTGACATTAACGGAGACGGTAATTTAGATGTTATTTTTAACGGAAACAGTAATGGGGATACCGGAAAAGGCATCGCATTAAATGATGGTACCGGGATTTTCACCCGTTCCACTCTGGATGTAACCGGGGCAACCATATCCTGTGGATTTGCCGATTTTAACAATGATGGGTTATTAGACTATTATGTAATTGGAAATGGCATTGACAATAAGGGAACACTGTTTTTTCAAAATGCTGATGGGACATTTACAAAAGATCAGTCATCTTTTACAGCACTCAATAACCTGATTGATCCCGATGTAACAACACTTGATTTTAATAATGATGGTTATATCGATATGTTTATCAGTGCCTGGGATGATAATGCAAAGATCCGGTTTTCGGCTATTTTACTGAACGATGGATTTGGTAAATTCTCAGTCATGGCACAGCCCAATTTAATACGTAAAGGCTATGGTTCCTCTGTTTGGGGAGATGTTGATGGTGATGGCTGGCTCGACTTGTTGCTCAATGGTGACGGAGGGGCAGATGGTGAAGCAAGTTCGGATATTTATCGTTTATATAAAAACAATGGTGGAATACTGGAAGCAAAAGCAACATTTAACGATTATCGTCAGATTAGTGTGGGAGATGGTGCACGTATGGTAGATTGGAATAATGATGGTAAACTGGATATAATACTCACCGGATGGAGTAATACGAAAGGAAGACAAAACACCTCGTTGTTTACTTGTACCGATGCTGCTAATTTCACATACGTAGAAGATCCGCTTAGCAACACTGATTTCCCGGGAGTGTCGGAAAGTAGTATTGAAACTGCCGATTTAAATAATGATGGTAAAATCGATTTGTTAATTACCGGATACAATGGTAATCAAGCAAACCAGGTAGGTAAATTAAATCGTAATATCTGTGGGTATTATCTCAACCAAAGTGCTACGGTTAATGCCAAACCATCAGAAGTTCCAAATTTATCACAGGTGATCACAAAATCGGGTGCTGAAACAATGGTTGCATTCACATGGAATGCTGCAACGGACGATAAAACACCTCAAAAGTCACTTACTTATAACCTTTCGTTAAAAAACACAACTACCGGAAAATGGTTGTATAATCCTATGGCAGTAATTGGTGGAGTGAATGATGGTTGGAGAAAAGTTTCTTCACATGGTAATGTATTCACAAATAAACATTGGGAACTATACAATTTACCGGCAGGAAATTACGAATGGAGTGTACAGGCTATTGATGCTAACTTTGTAGGGGGACCTTTTGCTGCAGTTAAAACATTTGTTATTACTTCAACCGGATTAGTAAATGTGATTGATGGAATAAACATAAGTAGTTTAAATGGAAAGCTATTTGTAAACAACAAGACTGGAAATGCTATGAGTGTTTCAGTTTACAGTACTACAGGAAGCCTTGTAAAGCAATTGGATACCATGAATTCAATAACTACATCGTTGAATCAGGGTGTATATGTCGTAAAAGCTACTATTGGAAATAAAACCATGGTTCAAAAGGTGGTTTTATAATAAATAATCATATCGGGAGACTTATCAAATTAAATCTCCCGATTTTTTTCAATCTGTATTTGAACATGAACTTACACATTTTTACAAGTCAAAATAAAATGAAATTTATCGATAGGTGGTTTATATATAGAATGATCCTTATTTTTATCACAATAAGTTTTTTCTCTTTCAATACAGAAGGCAAAAATTTAAATTCAGGCAATAAAATGTCCTTGTTCTATACCAATCCACTTCCTGTTTCACTTGGAGACCCTTATGTGTTTTTGGCTTCAGACGGGAAATATTATATGTATGGAACTGATGAAACAGGAAAGCAGGAAGGATTTGGTGCTTATTCGTCGGATAACCTGTTAAACTGGAAGTACGAAGGAACTGTTTACAAAAGAAATGAACAAAATTCATGGACACTAAGGAATTTTTGGGCACCCGAAGTGTATGAACAAAACAGCAAATTTTACATGCTTTTCAGTGCCGACTGGAAATTCAATCCAACAAATGAGGGTGAGAATTTCAGAATTGGAGTCGCTGTTGCCGATAAACCAACCGGACCTTTTACAGATATATCCGACAAACCCCTATTTGATCCCGGCTACCCGGTCATTGATGCTAATATTTTACATTTCAAAGATCGTTATTATCTGTACTATTCGCGTTGTTGCTATAAAAATCCGGTTGAGAGTGAAGTCTCAGTCTGGGCTAGAAAACTTAATTTATTTCAAACAATCGAAGAAAGCTGGATTTATGGAGTAGAAATTGCATCCGATTTCAAATCTATAATCGGAGAACCTGTTTTGTTGTTGCAACCACCGAAAAAAATGAACGATAAACAATCGGAATGGGAAAGCCGGTCGGTCACCAGTGGCGAAGTAAATCGACGTTGGTCGGAAGGATCTTTTGCCTTTGTACGTGAAAATAAAATTTACATGATGTATTCTGCTAATTATTTTGGTGGAAAAAACTATGCGGTAGGATATGCTACTTCCAACAATCCACTGGGTCCGTTTGTAAAAGCATCCAATAATCCGGTACTGCAAAAAAATGTGGATGAAGGTGGAATTGTTACAGGAACGGGACATAACAGCGTAACCTGGTCAAAAGATGGTAAAATTATGTATTGTGTTTATCATGGGCGAACGACAAAAACAGGGGATAAACGCGTTGTATTTATCGATAAAATGAAAGTAAGTAAGGATGGGCTGTTGATGGTTGATGGTCCTACTACGAAACAAAAAGAGCTATAAGCTATTCAAAAAAAAAATATTGATTTGTTGAAAATGAGCAGCAACACAGATGAATCTTTCTTTCTATTCTGGTAAATATTTAATTATAAATAGGACCTTGCTTAGCTTCGGGAAGAGGAATTTTAGCTTTTAATGCAGAATATTAGTATATTTGTTACTTACTTTTGCTACCAACCATGATAAAGAAACAGCTCCTATTCCTGCTACTGCTGTGGCCAACAATTACTTTTGCTAATTCGAAGATTGATTCAATCCTCCATGTCCTTGATCGGGATATAGAGCTGTCGACTCATTATCAGGCTCAAAGAGATTCTGTGATTTTAAACTGGAAGCAAAAATTAAAACTAGAGCAGGATTTGAATAAAAGATATAAAATCTGTGTTGCTATCTATGATAATTATTACTCGTATCAAGCCGATTCAACCCTGAAGTATATTTTATACAGAATTCAAATAGCGAAACAACTTCATGATAAGAAAAAGGTTATTGATTCGCGTATGGATCAGGCAGCTTTGATGAGTATTCTGGGGATGTATACTGAAGCTTTGGGAATAATAAAAGGAGTAAACAAGGATGAAGTGCCTGAACTAAAGTTCCGTTATTTTTTCATATATAAATTAATTTACGGCTTTATGACCGGCAATGCAGTTCCGTCAGAGCGATCGAAATTTGAAAGACTAACTCTGGCTTGCCGTGATTCGATGTTGAAAATTATTAAGCCTAATGCTCTTGATTATGTAATGATTAAGTCGGATAAAATGATTTCAGATCATCAGAATTCTGCAGCATTAAAACTGGTACTTGCCGACTTTCCAAATACGAAAACCGATTTGAGGCGACAGGCATATTATGCTTATCATATTTCGCATTTGTACAAAGATTTAGGTAACAGAGAGAAAGAGAAAGAGTGGTTGATCATATCGGCTATTAACGATATCAGATCAACCAATAAAGATTATATATCGTTACGCAGTCTTGCTTATATGTTGTATGAAGACGGTGATGTCGATCGGGCATATGTTTATATAAAGAAATCATTGGAAGATGCTTTAGCCTGTAATGCCAGACTCCGGACTTTTGAAATCTCTGCTATACTGCCTATTATTGACAAGGCTTATCAATCACAAACAGAGCTTCGACATCGACAGATGCAGATCTCTTTGCTCAGTATATGTGTGTTAGCTTTATTTCTTATAATAGCAGTTTTGTCGGTTTACAGTAAGATGCGTAAACTTTCGGTTGCCCGAAGTGAACTGAGTGCTGCAAATCAATCGTTGACCGATACGAATAATCAAATGCAGCATACAAATATCATATTGAACGAGTCGAATCTGATTAAGGAAGAATACATCGGACGTTACATCGATTTGTGTTCAATTTATATCGATAAGCTTGACGAATATCGACGATTGTTGAATAAAACGGCTATATCCGGTAAGATTGAAGAGTTGCTGCTATCTATTAAATCAAAAAAATTTATAGAAGATGAGATACGTGAATTCTACACCATTTTTGATAGTACTTTTCTGCAACTCTTTCCTTCCTTTGTAACCGAATTTTCAGCATTACAACAAACTGATGAGTTTGTACAGTTGAAACCGGGTCAGTTACTAAACACTGAGCTTCGGATTTATGCATTGATGCGGTTGGGTATCGAAGATGGAGTAAAGATTTCCAGATTTCTACATTGCTCTGCTTCTACAATTTACAACTATCGAACTAAAATCAGAAACAATTCCTTTTGCGAACGTATGACATTTGACGAAAAAATACTACTTATCGGATCAATTTAGGAGTGATTTTACTGTTTATTTTTGTTTCATGTCTACATTCTTTAATCAGAGTATTTCTATAACTAATTGAGAATTAATAGTAAGTGATGTAAATTCGGTCTTTCGTATCTCCATTCTTTTTATTCCCGGGTTGGTTTTGTTATTTTCAGGTTAATTTTACAATCTTTATAATGTAACAAGAATTATTCCCTTTTAAATCTATTCTTATTAATGTCTTCCATTGCTATATATCATGCATAATCACATATAATTAAATTAATGTTAATCTTAAATTAATCTGAAATGAAAATCTACTACTTAAAACAAATTTTGGCAACGGCTTTTTTTGCTGTATTTTATTTAACTCTAAGTGCTCAACCTGCTAGTGTGTATCTAATTGGTGGCCCGGTCAATAAAAATGATCCTAATTGGCTACTTAATCAAAAGGTGGAATTGACAAAAGATGCTGTCAATCCTTCCGTTTTTTATTATAAAGGATATTTAGCTTACAACTGGCGTGGTGACGAAAGAGGTAATATTAAATTTCTGATTGGAGATAAATGGGATGGTGCATTTCATCCGAATACTTCCGAAAATCAACTCTTGACGGGTACAACCCCAATGCGTCAGGATGGGAATGATACAAAATGGTTTATCCCAAATGACAGAAGTGGAGATGGTTACTACGAACTGACACTCAATACTCAGGCAATGACTTTGACGGTTGATTTGTTCCGTCAGGATCTGAATCCTGAAAAGATATATGCTGTCGGTGCAAGTATGCCCTGTGGATGGAATAATGCAATTCCTGAGGTAATGACACGAACAAACCCGGAAGTAGCAGTTTATACCTGGTCGGGAATAATGAATTCGGGTGATTTAAAATTTTTAAACCCCCTAAGTATTGGAAACTGGGATTTTGGCTACAGTGCCACAACTTCTAACGAAGCAATAAATTATGGTGCCGCTCAGAATCTGGTTTTTGAGGTCCGGAATTCGGCGGAAACGTCTTTTAATGACTATAAATTTATAATGAATGAAACGGCCGAATGCACCATCACAGTTGACCTGGTAAACCATACAATGACAGTAACAAAAAATGGTGAACTTTATGCCAAGGATATCTGGATTACCGGTACAGCTATTCCGGGTGGAAAGTCAAAACTTGTAAGCGATAATATCGACCCGGTTATCAATTATCATTATTACGGTGAACTGTTAGTCGGTAACTTTAAATTTACAACAACTGAAACTGTTGATGCTACCACTAAATTTTATGTTCCTTCTTCTGCATCGGATGCTATTTCCAGTGATGTCAGTTTCAGTTTAACTTCCGATGAAACCGCACCAGGCTGGACTGTTACCCAGGCTAATGCATTGTATAAAGTTAAATTAAATTCGATAACCAACAAATATAAAGGTTCTATTTTGGGAGTTGATCACGTCTATATTGTCGGTGGTGCTACTGCTGCAGGATGGGATGCAGGCAATTCTCTTGAACTTACAAGAGGTTCGGGTACACAGGCTAATGTGTTTACTTTTGATGGAAATTTAATCATAAACGCAGCAGGATCCGAACCTGATAAATTTAAATTCCTATTGCAAAAAGACTGGAATCCATTAAGCTTCAACCCCCAATTTGAAAATGAATCAATAACCGGTGCAAAGTATTTTACTGATCACCATTCGGACGATTACAAATGGAAAGTGGATGAAAACAAGCAAGGACATTATATCCTGAAACTTGATGCACTGGAGGAAACTATCGAGTCTGTTTATTATCCTGAAACCGCTACAAACCTCGTTAATAACAAGGAAAATCTACAGGTTTTCGGCTCAAAGGGAAAAATTGTAGTGAATTGTGATACAAATCCGTTGAAGACCGTTGAAGTTTTTATTATTGATGGAAGAAAAGTTGCAAATGTGTCGTTTAGTCAGAATACTGAAATAGAATTACCAACTGGTATTTATATTGTAAAAGTAAAGGATGGTAATTCAACCATCATCACAAGAAAAGTAAGTGTTTTAAAAAAATAAGTAAAAGAAATCATCCAATTTAGGTTCGGAAAATTCTGCAGCGAATGCAGTTTTCCGGATCCGAATTATTTACATCTGAAAAAAAAATGAAGAAAACAATCCTGTTATTTATCTGTGTCCTGGTTAATTTACTGTCTGTTGAGGCCATAACACTTAATCCGGTTGCAAACCCCTCAGCAATTGTAACATCTGGATTCATGCGTTTTACAGTGCTTACTCCGGAAATAATCCGAATTGAGCGTAGTACCCTGAATAAATTTGAAGATCGGGCATCTTTTGTTGTCATCAACCGAAACTTGCCGGTGCCTAAGTTTACAACCGGCAAAGAAAACGGATATTTAATAATTACAACAGATAAACTCGAGTTAAGATACAAAATCGGAAGTAACCCGTCAACCAACGATCCTTGTAATCCCAACCTCCAGGTTACAATGTCACTCAACGGAGCATCGGTTGCCTGGTTTCCCGGTAAAAAAGATCCGTATAATCTCAAAGGCACAACGCGAACTCTGGATAATGCCCAGGGAGATGTGCGTTCGTGGCTTGAAGATGGATTGATTTCACGTTCGGGATGGGCTGTTATTGACGAACAAAAACCCCGTAACGATGGCAGTTATAGTCTTATGTTTGATGGAAGTGATGGCATTGACTGGGTTGCTCAACGCAAGGATCCGGCTTCTACTGATTTGTATTTCATGGGTTACGGACATGACTATAAAAAAGCACTGAACGACTTCACACTGATTGCCGGTAAAATTCCAATGCCTCCCCTTTATGTATTCGGGTACTGGTATTCAAAATATCAACGCTATTCCGAACAGGATTTGCGGGACATCGTGACCGAAATAAAAGCAGACGATATACCTATTGATGTTTTAGTTATAGATATGGACTGGCATAAAGATGGTTATAACAACAGTACAGACCGTACTGAATGGACCGGTTGGTCCTGGAATACCGCTCTGTTTCCCAAACCTAAAGAATTTATCAGTTGGCTGCACGGGCAAAATCTGAAGACAACACTTAACCTTCATCCCGCTGATGGTGTTGGAAAATATGAAGATAATTATGCCGCACTGGCATCAGATCTAGGCTTACCTGCGAACCAGACAATACCCTGGAATATCGAAAAGAAAGATTTTTACAAAGCCTTTTTCAAGAACATCCTGCGTCCCCAGGAAGAGATGGGAATCGACTTTTGGTGGTTGGACTGGCAACAATGGATGTTAGCCAAAAACGAACCGAAACTGGGTAATACATTTTGGCTGAACCACGTGTTTTTCAATGATAAAAAACTTCAGGGAAAAGACAGGCCATTTATTTTTCACCGTTGGGGCGGATTAGGGAATCATCGTTATCAGATCGGATTCTCGGGTGACACCTACGCAACATTCCCTTCCCTTGCATTTCAACCTTATTTCACAGCAACCGCTTCGAATGTAGGGTACGGATATTGGAGCCATGACATTGGGGGACATCAACAACCGGGAGCAAACAATCCTGAACTTTATTTGAGATGGATTCAGTATGGAGTTTTCTCGCCTATTCTGCGTACCCATGCAACCAACGCTTCTAACATTGAACGCCGGATTTGGAAATATGATAATTTCCAGTCTATGCGCAAGGCAATTGAACTGCGTTATGCACTCGTACCTTATATTTATACGTCTGCCCGCACTACCTACGATACAGGAGTATCCATTTGCCGTCCATTGTATTACGATTATCCGGAAGTCGAAGAAGCGTACAACTACGATGGCGAATATATGTTTGGAAACGATATTCTTGTCTCCCCGGTTTGTAAATCGGATAATGGCAGCGGAACTGTTGACCAAACGATATGGTTGCCCGAAGGAAAGTGGTATGAAGTAGCCACCGGAACACTGTTGGATGGCAATCAGATTGTTACACGGCCGTTTACCCGCGAACAGATCCCTTATTATTATCGTGAAGGAGCTGTGATTCCACTTTACACACCTCTTAAGCATCTGAATAATCGTCCTGATACCCTTATTTTTCAATTTGCTCCCGGTGCACAAGGTGAATTTTCACTTTACGAAGACGAAAACAACAACAATAATTACGAAGAAGGAAATTTCACTTTTACTAAAATTACTCAATCCACAGTGAATAATGTAAGTACTTACACTGTTCATCCTCGTACCGGATCGTTTAATAATATGCCGGTTACCCGTTCTTTCCGGTTTGAGATGCTGGATAAAAATAATCCGCAAAGTGTGAAAGTAAACGGCACAGATGTAGCTTACACTTATGATCCGGATAAACGTAAGCTCATTGTTGATGTTTTGAATATTTCTTACAATGAAATGCCTGTTAATATAGTAGTTATAAATAATTGAAGACAAATGAAATGAGAAAAATACTGATTATTTTGATTGTGGCATGTTGTGTATTTACATTGAACGCTAAAACCTGGAGTATTATTGGACAGGCGTTGGAAAAAGACACTACCTTGCTTGAGCAGGATGCTACAAACCCAAGTTTGTATAAATACGTCGGTCCACTAAAAAATTTGAGTTTTAAACTGTTCAACGGAGTCGAAAATTACATACCATCATGTGGTATGAACGACCCTTTTGAGCAACAAGTGGGCATGGAAAAGCAAGTCGATCAGTCACAAACCGGATTCCGTGTGAGCTATGTCAGCTCAAATAAACCATATCGTGTTTCTCTGACTGATGGTGTTGCTCCGAAACTTATTGTCGAAAAAGTGACAACTTACGAACACATATATTTAATAGGAGGTCCAGTAAATACTCACGATCCCAACTGGTTACTGGCCGATGCCCGCGAACTCGAAAAAGATCCTGTAAACCCTTTTATATTCTATTATCGTGGTTTTCTTAAATACAATACAATGGGAGATGAACGTGGGGCAATAAAGTTTTTAGCTTCAAATACTTCCTGGGATCCATCGTTTCACCCGGCAGGTTCTGCCAATATCCCTTTAGCTCAGGCATCAAAAATGAGTCTTGGAGGTGCAGATACAAAATGGGAAATACCCGCTGATGGAAGTGGTAATGGTTATTACGTGATTAAGCTTAATACTCTCAATGAAACAATCACTGTAGAACAATTTGATCATGCGAATGTGGATTTCCCGGCTAGTATATTCATTACCGGTGATGCAATGCCTTGCGGATGGGATAATACTGCCCCGGAAATAATGCTGCCAACCAACATTTTAGAAGGTAAATATTCGTGGACCGGAAATGTTTTACCCGGACAATTTAAATTCCTGAAAAATAAGGGGTCATGGGGTAGCTGCTATGTATCCACCGTCAATGATCAACCGGTGGTGTATAATCAACTATTCCCGATAGTTTACGAATTTGAATACTACAACAATGGTGGTAATGATTATAAATTTATTTTTACCGAACCCGGCAGGTGTACCATTAATATTGATTTGGCTGGAATGAAGATGCTGGTTAAGAGTGAAAATGTGAATTCAACAGAAAATGTAAAAATGAGTGATGATGTAACCATCACAACTATTGAAAGTAAAATTGCCATTAAAAGTACTTCATCATTCATAAAAAATCTTGTAGTTTATGGTATTGATGGAAGAAAAATCTACAGTAATTCTTTCGTTTATGATTCTGAGATAACACTCCCTAAAGGTTGTTATGTTGTAAAAGTAGACGATAACAAGGGGGAAGACATTGTACGAAAAATAGTGTTTTAATAATTCTCACCAGGCAATTTAATTATGTCCCTACCTGTTTAATGTACCATTTTATGGAGCTAAATTAATTGACAGGTATCTTATAGCCCGTTTTATAAAGATAAAATTAAGTTGTCCTGGTGAGATTCTCATTTAAATATGTTTTTAATCTAATAACAAAAAAACTATTCTCTTTTCAGTTGCCTGGGATTTTATGCTCATTCAGGTAATTGTTTTTGAAAATCTATGTATTGCCGTTAATTCAAGATCAGTCAAAGAAAAAATATTCGGAGAAATTCAAAATAATTCAATCTGACTTTATCTTTTCCTGGTAGTATTCTGAATAAATCCCCTGTATTGGAAAGGAGTCTTTCCTGTTTTCTATTTAATAAATAATGAAGAAATATTCCGTTATTGTATCCCATTTTAATGGTAATTTCTTTACACGATAATGTTGTGTTCGTCAGAAATTCTTTTCCCTTATGTTTTTTTTAATTCCTTGATGTATTGTGCCGTGCCTAATCCGGTATATCCTTTAAATAGACCTCGAAAACCGGCGTAACTCATCTTTAATTGCCTGGCAATATTTGCTGCTTTAATTCCGGTAATTAAATTCCCTGTAATAATGATTTTGGCTTTATTGATTTGATTTGTAACCTGCCAATTATCTAAAAACTGTTTTTTATCCCAGGAGTAAGTTAATCCCGGTAACTAATTGACTATCCCGGCTAGTATTTGTCGAAGCCCCGATTTTTGCTCAATGGCTATTCTGATAACCTGCTTTTAAAGTTCCTCAATCCCATTGTTAATACCCGCTTTAAAGACAGGCTTTTATTTGTTGATGAACCCATTGTCAACCCGGATGTCAATATGTACCCGTTAAATCCAATCCAATAATACATCCCAGCCTGATTGATTATCCTGTTTGTAGTTGTGTCATTTTTCCGGAAACTGGAGAAAATGTTATTTTCAATTGACCAACTGGCTTTTTGAACTTTCAGAGATAAAACTTCCTTTCCCTTACTGATATACAATAATTGATATTCATCTTTGATTTAGTCTTTTTCGGTCAAAAAAAAGAAATTGTTTTGACTGAACGATGGGTAGAAAGACCGAATTCGGAGGCATTTGCTGTATCCCACCGTATCGACAGTTAATCCCAAGTGTACATCCTGTTCGTTGACAATCTGATATTTAAAATGAATTTCTTTTTTCAGAAAGGGGTGGGATAATCGAATCCAAATGTTAAAAGGATGTAAAGACAATAGAAGTGTACATTTTAAGTGTCACAAATTCAATTAAAGAAATAATTGTATCTTTTAAAAATCAATTAAGTTAACGACTAAATTAATTTAACCTGAATTTTCTCAGGGTTGTCGTAAAAAATCAGTTGATATTATTTTCTTGTAATCTCGAAAGTCTGCTTTACGCTTCTCTTATTAAGTGATTTTGATCACAGATGCTTAAAAATATTAAAACAATTATCCTTATATTTGCAACTTGATAATTTCTTGTGTTTGAAGTAAAATGCCTCATCGACAAGATTAATACAGAAAAAAATCAACAATGGATGTGTAGATCTCTGAGGGGTATTCGAACGATTATAAAAAGTGGACTTCACCCTATGCGATGATTTTTAAATCGATAAGAAAATTTTGAAGCCAGCTCAGTTAAGTAATCGAAATTAAATAATGATACATTTCTTAAATATAAAGTGTTGGAATTCATGCATTTATTTGATTCCCGACCCCCAAACCCCCAAAGGGGGCTTAAAGACGTAGTATTTGAATGATTATAATCCGTAAATTAAATCTGATAATGCACTCTTAACCCTAATTTTGAGGTATAGTGGTCGCTTCTAAAAATAGTTCATTAAATTTTTTAAATTACTTAGTATTATAGTGCCTTGGATGACTTCCCCTTGAAATGAAACAAAATTAAAAATCAAATACTATGAAAATGAAATTCCTTATGTGCATAGCTGTTGGATTATTAAGTATGAACTTAATGGCACAAAGCTCGCATAAAACAGTCACTGAGGTGATGCAAAAAACCGGTTTGAATGATCAGCTCGCACAGCTCGATGATATGATTCAATCGAAGATGGAAGAGAAAAAAAGTGTATTTTCCAAACCTGAACAATTTGAACAGTTTAAAAAAATCATGACTTCGGGAATGAATTCAACGAATGCAAAAAAGTTTATATCTGAATATCTGGAGAAACATTCAAATGATGATACCCTGAAAATGGTGGTAGCATTGTACCGGGATTCTTTTATGCAGGAGATCACCCGGATAGAAACCGAGTCATCAACCCCAATAATACAAAAGGAAGTACCGGCTTTCTTTGAAAACCTGAAAATCGTTCCACCTTCAACTGTCAGGGTTCAACAGCTGACGAGCCTGAATAATGAAATGAAAGGTACAGAAATAACAGTAAAAATGATTCAAAACGTGATTCTGGCTATGCTTAAGGGCGTGAATAATATATTGCCAACTGACAAACAAATATCGAATTCAGAGATAAAAAGTGATATGATTTCTTTTTTTAAACCGGAATTTACACAACAAATGAACGATCAGCTTATTGCCTACTCGTTATTCATTTACCGAAATGTATCCGATGAAAATATGAACCGTTACGTTGAAGTTTGGAAAGCTCCGATAGGAAAGTATTGTATGGATCAGATTTTTAAAGCCTACAATTATTCATTCTCCAGAATGGGTGAAATGACAGGTAGCTCAATGTCAGTATTGGACACGAGTAACAACTGATTATAATAAAAATCGAATAAAAGGGTTTCAAAAAAAAACGGGTATTTTATTTTTTTGGTAAAGCACATATTTAATCAGTTTTGAACGATTAGAACAGTTTTGTGAGTTATTGTCTGTTTCTTGAACCGGACAATTTATATAGAACACATTCCTATTTGAAAGAAGGTGTAAATTGCAGACAATGGATATTTTACAGTCTGTACTTTGATGTTAATTGTTAAATTAGTCCTAATATTTCGACATATTCAAAAAGACTATACCTTAGTTGGTCAAATTAGGTGTCTATATGGTTCAAAATTATTACCTTTGCAGGTTTTTATGAATTAAAAAATGGAAGGTTCAACATCTATAGTTTGAAATGCCATGCTTTTACTATAATTTCAGGATAAAATGAATAAAATAAATTATCTTGCACTGGGTGCAGTTGCAATAACACTATTTGCTGTCTTTTCGCCCTGGTTGGAAGTCTCTGACTCCGGGAATCCTTCGGGAGAGAGTTTTGAACCTGTCATCATTCACGGTATTTCGATGGGTTATGGTATTTTCGGAATGTTGGTTGCCCTGATAGGAGGGTTTCTGGTTTATAAAGAAAATAAATGGACTTTTGCAGCAGGGATTGTGAATTTCATAAATGGTTATGGTTATCTCCACGAATGGTTTGGGAAAGGAACTCATGATAGTGGTAATTATGGCGATGTAACTTCGAGAAGTGTTGTGGAACCTAAATTTGGAATCTATCTCTTTATTTTTGCCTCCCTTGCATTTATTATATTTACACTGAAATATTATAAAATGAAAAAAGCTGTATCAGTATTACCTACAGATCAGGCTATAAAAGGGAATCAGCAACAGGCAGTTAATCACGGAAATACTCCGGCATCACAAGTATATCAACCCTCTAAAATACAAACAATGACAACAACCTCTACAGAAACGCCTCTTGAACCGGCATCATCAGAAAAACCAAAAGCAACTGAAACTGCCGCTGAAACAGCAAATGAGCAACCGATAGTACCACCTGCAGTACCGGATAAGGAAGAACCGGCAGCACCAGTGCAACCAACTGAAGCTCCGAAAGCTCCTACTCAGGCTGTAATTGCCGAACCGGTACCTGTATATCATGCCCCTATTGTAACCGACACTCCACGTCAACCTTATGTTGAACCTGAAAAGAAGAAATCTTCTACTACCGGGATTCTCTTGATTATCCTGGCGGTCGTATTGGTGGGAGCTGCCGTCTTTTTTATGACCAACAAGACTTCTCAGACAAGTCTGGATAAAACAGAGCAATCAATCAATGAAGAGAAATCACGATTAGATATTATCATTAATGAAGTGAATGAAGAAGTAAATGATAAGAAATACGATGATGCTTTATTAAAAATCAATTCTATCAACTGGCTATACGACCCGACTACAAACAAAGGCTATGTGGATCAGTACAACAGTCAACGTGAAAACCTGCGCAATACAATTGAACAATTAAAAAGTAATCAGAGTTTAGAGGATCAAAAACAAGCTACTGACAAAGCAATTGAATCGGCTGTTCAACAACCGGCACAAACCGACACCGTCAGCAATAAATAATTGACCTATCATAATAAAAATGTGTCTATGTAGCTATATTAAGTTGCATGGACACTTTTTTTTATTTGGAATTTTAGAGGACTTTATGCGAGCAAAATTTTTTATGTAACTTTGTATGACATTGGCAATGTGAAATAAAAAGGCGTTATTTATTTCTGTTACTTAATCTGATAGTATTATAGAAAAAAGGTGGATAAAAGTTATTGGAACCTCTAAGACTGATGTTGGTTTCACAAACATAAGTAATTGTTCTTTAACCAATAAGTGGCGACATTGTGGTCGGTTGGCCTTGAAATGATGGTTTTATATCTAAGGGTGGTTAATACTGATTTATACCGAAATGTCGGTGCTCTGCCCATGTGATTTACTTCCACGGACTAACTGACCTTTTAGAATAAAAAACACGTTTAAAAATAAAAAGATTCCCGGCAATGGATCCTTCAAAAAGACTCTGCAACGGAATAATCTACATTTTTTTTAAATTCAAACTTCTACTACATTTGGATTCAACTCCTCTGGAGTCTCTTTTAGAACCATTATGCTTACATCCTTCAATTGGTTTTATAACGGTTTAGGATTGGTTTAGGATTGGTTTTGGTAACCGGATTATATTCATTTATTCGTCCTTTATATGCCATATACCTTTATAGATATATGGCATATAAAGGACTAATAAATGGATGTTAAGTGACTGATAAATCGGAATAGCTACGGATCCAAAACCAATCCAAAACCAAACCAAAACCATTCAGAGTCGGATATATATTCGGAATACAAATATAACAGGATAATTTGATTTTCCGATATTTGTCTGAAATAAAACCGGTAAGCCAAATTAAAATAAAAGTATTAATTCTTTCCTGTATAAGGATCTTTTACAGAGAATCATTTAAAATAAATAATATGAAAATAGGGGATAGTGTAAGAGTAAAAGCCGGGGTATTGGAACCGGATACTGAAAAATTTGAAATAGGTGGTTGGCAAGGACGGATCGTGGAAATAGATACGATGTCAACTGACGAAGGTACGTTGGTAAACATACAGTGGGATGCAATTACTTTGCAACAAATCCCGTCTGATTATATCATTCAATCGGAAATCGAAGTTCTTGGCTGGGATGTAATGGTGTTGTTCGAATCGAATATTGAAATGTCTGATTCACGAGATACTTTAGAGGATGTCAAAAAAATGCAGGAAGCGCTTTCTGAAAAATACTATTGGAGCTATTTGGGAGAAGATGGTTTACGGATTGATGCTGTGCTTGAAGGTACCGACAGAAATGATGAAAAAATGTGTTTTGAGAGATGGATAAAGCATTTTGAAGGGAGTCTGATTTTACCATGTAAGGCAGAAGTATCAGAGTCGGAAGAAAACGAACAGATAAAAGAAGGAACAATAGTTGAAATTTCCAATCTTTCAGGACTAGATGACCGGTTTGGAATACTGGCAGCAATTACTTTCGCCGGAGTCAATTACGAATTCCCACTTTGTGACCTGGACGTTACAGATAAAAAATCTGCCAATTATCAGAATATAAACGATTATACGGTCTGGTTTGCAAACAGATAAAACAAATTAACAAGACTCTTTGTGAAACAGGATGAAGTACTAAAACGCTGAATGTAACATGCACAGATACCCGGAAATCTGTTTCCTTAAAATGTGAATTCCAGAAGTAAAAAAGAAGGATTGATCAGGTTTTAAATCGTGAGTCTTACTGGTACAAGATACCTGACATTTTCATTAAGCAGGTAAAAAATTAAATATTCATTTTTTTATAGGACCCGATCCATCTGGCTGCCAGAGGTTGTTTAAAATCTTGATTGAAAAAATGAAAGTTCGCATACCGTAACTTCATTCTCGAAATAAGTGACACTTTGTTTCTTTTGACTTGTATGTTGTTGGTTTTTTAAACTTTGTTTAAGCAGAATTGTTACTTACTAAATATTCTTAAATTCAAATGAATCAAAGTATCAAATTCTAAAACTTCAGATTATGAAACTATCAGAAAATACTATTCTAGTAACCGGAGGTTCTAAAGGAATCGGTTTAGAACTAGCTGCCGAATTTCTTAAACTTGGCAACACAGTCATTGTAACAGGAAGAAATATGAACAGGCTGATTGAAGTTAAGAAAAAATATCCGAACATGAATATTATCCAGAGTGATGCCGGTAAATCAGCTGACATAAAAAGTTTGTATGAAATCGTTTCAAAACAATTTCCGAAACTTAATGTCTTGATTAATAACGCAGGGATCATGAGAAAGCTGAATTTGAATGATACCTCCCTGGATTTTGAAAATATTAATCAGGAGATAGCCATTAATCTTTCAGGTCCTATACGTATGGTTAATCAGTTTCTTCCTTTATTGAAACTGCAACAACGTGCTGCGATCATGAATGTTTCATCGGGGCTGGCTTTTGTGCCTTTTCCAATTTCACCGGTTTATAGTGCAACCAAAGCTGGTGTCCATTTTTATACCCAGGCACTGCGAATTCAGTTAAAGAATTCGAATATCAAAGTATTTGAGCTGGCACCACCATTAACCAATACCGATTTACAAAATGCATTTACAGTGGATGACATGAAGGGAACGCAGGTTATGGAAACCGTTAAAATGATTGGAGTTGCTATTAAAGGTTTTAGTAACGATACCCTGGAAATTCGTCCAGGACAATCAAATCTGTTGAAATTTATGAGTCGTCTTGCTCCTCAGTTCATTTTAAATCAAATGAGCAAGCCAGTCGATCGTTTGTTGGCACAATCAAAATAAATAAAATTTCACTAATCAGTACCCGGCTTTGATACAAATTTTGAATTATCTGAATCTAATGTGAATACAGGATGTCATAAAACAAAAAACTCCTGCTATCATTCGATAACAGAAGTATTTAATGTGTTAAAACTAAAAAATTAGTTTTTTGGAGTTGCTTGTTTGAAAACCATAGCACGGCCATCAAATTCAGCTCCGTTTAATTCTTCAATAGCTTTTGCAGCAGCAGCATCATCAGCCATTTCTACAAATGCAAATCCTTTTGACTTTCCGGTTTCGCGATCCTTGATAATTTTGCAAGAATCTACTTGACCATACTCTTCAATAACCCCTTGAAGGTCATTTTCCCGAACTTTGTAACTTAGGTTACCTACGTAAATGTTCATAATATAAAGTAAATGTGATTAAAAATAAGTATATTAAACGAATATGTAACAAATTATTCTTAGAAAAGTTTAAAATAAGCAAAGAATAATTCTCTTTTTTTTTTATTCTAGAGCATTAATGTCAAAAAAAACCATAAAACCCATAGAAATCATAAGAAATAGAAATAAAATAATATATAAACTAAATATTACTTTATTGTTCTTCTTAATTGGCATTGATACGTCTTTGTAATTATTGTCTTCCTGTTGTTATGATTCATGGTAGAATCGACTATTTGAAAATAGCGATTTAGCCTGCTACATAACTTAAGAAAGAAAACAGTTTTTAATAGCTAAATCCTGTTTAAAAAGAAAATAGAAATGAAGAAATAACTTCATTTCTATTTTTTTTAATCGATAACTAAGAAAATCATTTTGCTTTTTTAAAATCGTCAACCTCTGTTTTAGGTGTTTCGGTTTGATACGACGGAACGTGTTTACCGTGTTGTTTACTTGATTTCTCTTTTTTAGGCTGTTTATTTCCTGCTGCTCCCATAATTAGAACCTCCAATTAAATTAATTAAAAATTATAAATTAATATTGAGTCGTGTTCGGTTATGAATTATAGCTGGACTGCTCTGCTGTTTCTTCATCAAAAAACGAGCCATTCTTAAAAACAGGCAATAAAGTCACTTTTAAGCGCCATTATGACATTAATTTGTCAGCATTGAACGTATATCCATATCGCTTGCTACGAATTATTTTAGAAGAATTGTATTGTTACAACTGAGTAAAGAATGAACACGATAGTACCTCTTTTTGTTAATTTTAGCTACAAATCATTTTTATATTTGTGATGATTCAAATTAGTTAATAAAGAGACAATAATCTTCATTTTTGACAAAGTAGGAAAGTATATTTGTAAACATACGCTTTTAAGCTTAGTAATTTAGTTTATTAGATATTTATATATTAAATTAAGAATGGAGTTTAAAAACAGGGTATATAAGTATGCACTTTAAAATGGCTATTTCGTATTTTGTAAATATTCAGTTCATTTCAGTTCGTGTCATTTTAAATAAGTTATAGATCATCTAAGAATAAACATGTTTACTATTGTAAATTAAATAATCTTAGCGCTTGTTTTGAGGTTTTATTTATTTGAAAAGACTGATTAAGAATGTATAAATTTATATCCATGGAAATAAAACGCATTGAGAAGTACTGTAAGAAAGTGAAACATCGATTAGATCTCATACGTTACAGGCAGAAAATATAAACTGGTGACTATAGAATTATATCTTTTTTTTCTGAAATATACTCATTATAAATAATTGGATTAATCAGTACTTCCTGTATTAAATGCAAATACCTTTTTGAAAGATTTGATATTGCATTTTTTTTAGCTAACTTTGCAGAGTTCAGTTATATGAGTATCCATGAATTGGCAGTATTGGTCTAATGCTCATAAAAGGAGCGAATACAGGGCATTTCTGTTTGTTTTAGAGATACTTTGGTGGCGGGATTGACTTTTTAAATGCTGAACCCGGTTATTTAAATATACCGATGATACCCTTTAATCCTAATTCCTTGTCGATTTTTTTCTGAAAGGAATAAGAGCTATTGAAAGGCATTTATTATATTCCTATATACACAATTGTATAGAAAGTTTAATCTGTTGATACGGGATAAGTAAGGTGCTGATAACTTATAGTCTATCCGTCAATAGAATACAAAAAACAGAAATAGTTTAACAAATAAATATAAATAAAATAATTAAAAAGAATGGCGAAATCGCAAGAGAGTGTTAACAAGAAAGAAAAAGAAGCAAAACGTTTTAAGAAACAAAAAGATAAACAACAAAAAAGTGACGAGCGTAAGAAAAACTCTCAGGGTGGAGGGCTCGATAACATGATGGCTTATGTTGATGAAAATGGAATGCTTACTAGTACACCACAAGATCCAACAAAGAAAAAAGTGATGATTGATGTTTCCACAATTAAAATTGGAGTATCAAAAAGAGAGGAAGAAGATGTACCGGCTATTAGAAATGGTAGGGTCGATTTTTATAATGATTCAAAAGGATTTGGGTTTATTAAAGAAATCGGGACTCAGGAAAAATATTTTGTGCATGTTAAAGGTTTACTTGATGAAATTAAAGAAGGTGATTTGGTTTCCTTTGAACTGGAACGTGGAATAAAAGGTCTGAATGCTTTCAATGTAAAGAAAGTATAAATTCATTCCATTACTGTCGTTTAGCATAAGTATCTGTTTAGAAATGGATGAAACTTATACGTGAATAATCCGGTACAACATAACCGGATTTGAAACTGCTGTAAACTACCGTCTGATTTTAACTTGAAGAAATAATTTCCGGATTATAAATTTTAAACAGTCTCTTTAGAAAGTCAGACAACATATAAAGAAAATAATTTATCGATCCTATCGTATCGATTTTATTAAATCAGGTCTGATAGATATTTAAATAAAGATACAATAAACAAGCAGAAGGTGGGGTAATTTATCCTACCTTTTTTGTTCGCATTTAGTATTTATTTAACAAAACCTCCCTATTCTAATACTTCCAGACTATTTCTGATTGGAGTTTAATAATTTCAGATTTTCTGACCTTATCTTATAAATCAATAAGTGACAATACGCATATAGCAAATTTGATTGTCGCACCTGGCCGATCAATAATTATTTCTTGCTTTTCTTTTTGATAGTTAGAATTACTGAATAAAGTTTGTTGAACTTTAGAAATTAAAAATAATAATTGAATTTCGGGTAGTTGAATATGCGTAATTATCATATATCCAGAACCTTATTTTGTTATTTGTTCAACACAGGACACCAAACGACACAGTCTTTTTCCCTTATTTTATAAACAAATCAACTCTTAGAGTAGAAATAAATAGCAACAATTAAATTTTCGATAGGTCAGGAAGTCTGAATTTGAAGATTGTTGTTGACCTGTCATTAAACCGTACCTTAATTGATTTGTCAAAATACACATTCGAATTAAAATCTGAATGATCAATTATCCAATTGTTTCATAAATAATAATAATGATTTTTCAAAAGTAGTTGTTTGGCGGAATGAATCAATCAGCTCCCGGTTTGGAAATTCAATTTAAATTAGTCAGGTTCTTTTAATCCGAAAAATAAACTTATAAATATTTATATAATTTGATTGTCTGATATTCCAATTAATGGATCAATATGTTCTGAAAATCAATTACAAAAGAGGCTGTCTCCAATAGGGGACAGCCTCTTTAATTTGTTGATTTTAGGATGTAATCAAGAATTCAACTTTTTTATTTGTTTTTGATTCTTACGTCGGATCATTTTTAACCTCATGGTATAATCAAGTTCATACAGAGCTGGAACAAACATTAGAGTCAGGAATGTTGCAAAACTTAATCCGAAAATAATAGACCAGGCAAGGGGTCCCCAGAATGCAACATTATCTCCGCCAAAGTAAATATGTGGATTAAATTCAGTAAAGAGTGTCCTGAAGTTAATATTCATACCTACTGCCAGAGGCACCAGTCCTAGCATAGTTGCTGTTGCTGTGAGGATAACAGGTGTAATTCTTGTCTTACCTCCTTCGATGATGGCACGACGCGTAGGCAAACCTTCCTTCTTCTTGACATCTATAAACTCAACAATCAATATCCCATTTCTCACGACTATTCCTCCAAGTGCTACAATCCCAAGTCCTGTCATTAGAATAACCAGACTCATGTGAAAGAGCATTACTCCAAGCAATACACCCACAATACTGAAAAACACTTCACTCAAAATAATCAGTGATTTAATGACCGATCCAAACTGTGTGATGAGGATAAAGAAAATGACTCCAAGGGCAATAACCATTGCCTGCATTAAGAACGTAGCAGTCTGGGCCTGATCTTCCTGTTCTCCGGTCAGTTTTATGTTAGTTCCTTCATGAAAATGAAATTTTTTGGCTTCGCGGGCAATTACAGGGACTATGTCGTTTGCAGAATACCCTGACAGAATATTTGAATAAACTGTTATGACACGTTTCTGATCCAGACGTTTTATTCCAGCATAGGAAGAAGTATAATTGATTGTAGCCACAGTTGATAAAGGGATGCTACGTAATTGACCTGAATTATCCCGATATGTAATCTCCAGGTTTATCAGCGAGTTGATGTTATCGCGGGTAATCTTGTCGTATCGGAGCATAATCGGATACTCATCCTCGTCCTGTTTGAGTTTCGATATCTCTTTTCCATAAAGAGCTGTTCTGATTTCAAGTCCTATTTGCCCTGTTGAAAGTCCAAGTCGCTGAGCGCGATCCCGGTCAATCTGAACGATGATTTCAGGGGAATTCATTTCGAAATCAGTTTTCATATCTTCCACTCCGGGGATATTCAGCGAATCGATGTAATCATGGAACGCGAATGCATCAGTGACCAGGTTTTCCAGGTTTTCACTGGTGATTTCAATATTAATTGGTTTCCCTGTTTGAGGACCGTTTCTGTTTTTATCTACGGTAATTTCGGCTCCGGGTATATCAGCCACTTTTTTCCGTATGATTTCCAGGTATTTTGTTGTTGAAATCCCGGTAGTCCGATATTTGCTTTCCATAAAATTAATAGATACTTTCCCTTTGTTAAAAGGAGTCCCTGTTGAGGAAAATCCTTCTTCTTCAGCACCAATGGTTACATTTGAGATGATAGATTCCACATCGGGGTTATTTTTCCCCAAAGCTTTGTAGACACGTTGTTCTGCAATGTTAGTGATGCTGTCGGTTACATTTTGATGAGTTCCTCCCGGCATCTTTATGTAAACATAAATGTTATTCGGGTCATTCTCGGGGAAAAATAATACTTTTGGTTTTACAATACCAGTTAAGATTATAGTAACAATAAATATAGTAATCATTCCACCTAAAATCCAGACCGGGCGTGAACCTATTAGAATGATCCTCAGTTGTCGTTCGTATACCTGAATGAAATATGGCCAGATTTTTGACTGGAAGATATTAATAGCCTTTTCGAGGATATAATGATAAATCAGAAGTAAAATAACAACCATGACCAATAAATTGGCAAGGGCGTATGTTTTTGACAGATAAAATAAAATGGCAAATGCAACCATGACAATTATTGCTGTTTTGATTTTTTTCCATCTTTTCCCTTTTTCCAATTGGTCTTCATCATATTCGTTTTTCATAAACGATACAGCAAAAACAGGATTAAATACGTAGGCTACAAACAGGGAAGCGAAAAGTGTAATAATAAGTGTTACCGGTAAATAGTGCATAAACTGCCCCACAATGCCCGGCCAGAAGGCTAATGGAAAGAAGGGAGCCAGGGTAGTCAGAGTACCGGATAAGATAGGTTTAAACACTTCTCCAGCTGCCTTTTTAGCCGCAATGTTTATGTCCGGATTTAGCCGGTGAAGCCGATGAGTATTTTCAATAACCACTATAGCATCATCCACTACAATTCCAAGTGCAAAAATGAAAGCAAACATGACAATCATATTCATGGTGAAACCTAATCCGGGTAGAATCAGGTAAGCAACAAAGATGGATAATGGTACTGACAAACCAACGAAAAATGCATTGGTGAAGCCCATAAAGAACATCAATACAATGGTTACCAAGATAAAGCCAATAATAATAGTATTGTTCAGTTCATCCAGCGTATTCCTTGTGAAACGGCTTTGATCCCCTGTGACGGTAACATTCATACCTTTTGGAAATTCATGTCCTATAAGTTCTTTCTCAACAATTTCTTTAATTTTATCAGATGCATCAAGCAGGTTTGCACCACTCTTTTTTACCACATTCAGTGTAATGACATTTTTACCATCCAAACGTGCAAAGCTTTCCTGATCTTTGTGACTGTCTTGTATATCTGCTATATCAGACAGTTTAATAAAAGCACCCCCTGAAGCGTGAACAACAATATTTTTAAGTGTTTCAACATCTGCAAATTGACCCTTGATTCGAACCGTATTCCTGATTCCATTGTTGGTCAGCGATCCGCCTGAAATTGTCATGTTTTCCATGGCAACAGCCCGTTCAATATCACCAAATGTCACCTTCGCAACCTGCATTTTGAAAATGTCAGCATTGATTTGAATTTCGCGATCGAGTGCTCCTACAATATCGACACGGGTTATTTCCTTCAGCCCCTCAATTTTATCCTGAGCAATTTTGGCATAATGCTTAAGTTTGTCAAGATCATAATTTCCTGATATATTGAGGTACATTACCGGCAATTCCGAAAGATCAATGTCCATAATGTCAGGTTGATTTGGAAGGTCGGATGGCAGATCGCTCTTTGATTTATCGACTGCATCACGGACTCGCTGTTTTGCTGTCTCGATCGATAAATCAGGATCAAATTCAACTACAATCGATGAGAAATCAGGGACCGAATTACTGGTTATTTTCTTTACATCCGAGATAGATTTAAGTTGCTTCTCGATAGGTCGGGAAACCAGGTTCTCAATATCTTCAGGAGATGTGCCCGGATAAGCCGTATTTACAACGATATAAGGAATAACTACCTGGGGAAACTGTTCTTTGGGGATAAAGTAATAATTCATCATCCCGAGTATGGTTATCAAAACAGCGAGTACATAGACACTTGCCCTGTTATCAATAGCCCAGCTCGTTGCAAAAAACTCTTTAAATTTTTTTTCTTTTGACATGATGGATCCTTTTTTATATTAGAAAACTATATTCTCACCGGAATTCAAATTCTGAAAACCTTCAGTGATAATTTTTTCACCGGTTTTAAGTCCATCCAGAACTTCAATTACTCCATCATAGTCTTTTCCGGTTTTAATCATTCTCTTATCAACAGTCCAGTTTTGACCATTTTGCCTGGCAATATAAATGAATTTACCTTTCTGATCATTCTGAACATAATTCACCGGCAAACAAAATGCGTTGTTGTTTGTATAGTCTTTAATTTTAATATAGGCTATCATATTCGCCCGTAAAACTACCTGATTAGCTGATACTTTACATTCAATCCTGAAAGTACGGTTTGTAGGATCAATAAAACGTCCGGTGAAGTTGAGTTTTGTTTCATAATCTTTTCCTAAATCCGGAAAGCTCACTATAACCGAATTCCCATCATGGATACGTGCAGCATATGCTTCCGATACATCGGCAGTTATTTTAGCAGTACTCATGTTGATGACACGAATTGTGGAAGTGGGCGATCCGGGTGACACGTTTTGACCTACTCGTAGAGGAACACTCTCTACAGTTCCTGCAATCGGTGAGATTATACGGGCTTGTTTTAATTGTTCTTTCAAAGTCCCCAATCGTGCTTCCAGTGATTCTTTTCCTGATTTAGCCTGAAGGTATTGAACTTCACTGCCTATTTTCTTTTCCCAAAGGGCATTTTGTTTTACGAAGATGCTTTTTGCCAGATCAAGTTGAGTTTTTAGTTCTTCAATTGATTGCTTTAATACGCGCGCATCAAGTTCTGCCAACACATCCCCTTTCTTGACCCGGGATCCTTCTTTTACGTAAACTTCAGTTACGATACCTTGAATCTGCGGACTTACAGCAATATTCTGATCCCCATCGACCGTCCCCTGAACTTTTATATAGTGATTAAAAACGGTTTGTCTGATATCTTCAACATTTACTGTTGCAACTTTTGATATTGATTTTTTATCCGTTGGTTGTATCTTGTTTTCTAGCTGTGAAATTTGTAAATTTAATTGATCCCGCTGTGCTTTCAATTTCTCGAGATCTGTTTTCTTATTGGTAGCTGTACTACATGAAAACAAAAATGCAATGACTGCTGAATAATAAATTATTTTTTTCATCCCTTTAATTTTTTGTTTATCGTTAGAAATTTTGTTTTTAATAACCGGTTATTTTTTTAATGCATCCGGTTTAATGTTGAATAATTTTTCCAGTTTGGATTTAGATTCCTGTAAATCATAAATACATTGGTAGTAGTTGGACAGATTGCTCAGATACTGATTCTGAATATTCATCAAATCAATGCTTGATGACATCCCTTGTTTATATTTTTCAATGGTCCGCTGGTAGATTGTATCTGATAGCTCATTGCTCTTTTTCTGATTCATGTATCTTTCAAGCTTTAATTTAACATCGGTTTGATATTGATTTGCCTGCATGTTTAAACTTTTGGAAATTAATTTGCTTGTATTTTGGGCTTTTTCATAGGCCACCCGTTTTTGTGCCACAATCGATAAACGCTCACCGCTACTGAAAATAGGCAAACTAAGATTGATTCCGATAAGATCTTTTGGTGAAAAATTGAATGAAGCAACATTCGATTGAATATTATGATTGTAAAATGCGTTTATAGTCGGTAAAAATCCCGACTGAGTAGATTTCATGTCCAGCTTTGTAAATTGTTCAGACGTTTTTACTAGCAAATAATCTGTATTCTGATCAATATTAAATTTCTCATTAATAAGCAACATGCTCGAATTGATAAGCGAATCGTTCGATTCCATTGGATCGGATAATTCGATTTTCACTGTTTCTTCCAACCCCAGTTGAATTTTCAACAACCGATAGCCCACATCCAGATTGCTCTCAATCTGATTAATAGCATTCCGGATTGTATTTGAAGTGACTTCCAACTGATCGACATCTGTTCGCTCAACAAAACCCTGTTTGTTCATCTCAGTTATTTCCGACAACGTTTTAGTCATGTTCTCGAGATTCTGTACCAATACTTTTCGGCTTTCTTCAGCAAGCTGTAACATGTGATATCCATTTACTACTGTTTCAATAACTTCCAGTTTTGTTTTCTCGTCATTTTGTCTTGCAAGATCCAGGTATGCTTTTCTGGCTTGCAGTCCAACAATGTATGAGCCATTAAAAATAAGTTGTGAGACTGTAATATCCGTTGAGATATTGTCTTTTACCCCAAGTGCAATGGGATCACCGGCAGTCATGTTTAGATAGATATTTTCCCCGGTGTTTAATTGTATCTGGCTTGTTGTTCCTGTATTGGTACTTGCATCGAAAGGCACATTTGTTTTCGATAATTTAGTGGCCGGAAAATTAAGTTCAGGGACTACAAAAAGGTGTTGATATGATGACTTGATATCGATATGTGGCAAGCCCATAGCAGTGATTTCCCAAACCTTATTCTGTGCTGATTTCAGATCAAGTTTAGAATTCATAATGTTCGTATTGTTTTGCAACGCCATTTTAATTGATTTGTCAAGAGATAGTTTTTGAGTCTCCTGAGCCATTGAAAGAAATGTCTCTCCAACGATCATCGCTATTATCAGCAGTTTCTTTATTAAATTTCCAAACATATGTTGATATTATTACGGGTTGTTTTTATTTTTTTAATTTAGATAATTGAAAACAATAAAAGTCCTTTGTTTTTAAGGAAATAATAAACAGTAAGTGATTGTAGATATTTAGTGACCAATTTGTTGATTTTTAAAAAATCACATCTCAGTGTCCCTGCAATTATTAATTATTAATTGTTTGTTATTATTATTATTATTATTATTATTATTTATTTGTTTTTTTACCAACAAGATTATAAAATTGCTCAATTGCCGGATTTTAATATCGTGATTTGAAAATAAACGGACTGATTTTATCCTCGAAGTTTTATGCCTTAAACTGTCCCAGCTTTCAATTTTTCAAACCAACGATGATGTATTGCTCAATAATTGAATGCTGTGAAATTGATAATCATCGATATCTTGAATTGAAATCAGAAAAGACAAAATCATGTTTATTGCTGTGTGATTTTTTCAATGTGTCAGGTTTGATTTGAACAATTCTCAACATTAAAATTAAAAAAACAATTATTTATATTTAATGTTCAAAAAACACATTCCGGGTTTGTTAATATTTTCAAGACAACTGTTGCTAATTAGGATAATTAAGTTAATTCGACATAATTCTATAACGCTTAAGTTGGAAATTAAATTAATTAAGTCCGAACCTGTTTAATTTTAGACTCCGTATGTGTAACTTT
>Ga0302204_1000012_pt1 | contig 81109 bp, 70 predicted proteins | sample II_Fen_E1_2_FD_194578 | JGI IMG/M metagenome (GOLD analysis project Ga0302204, IMG submission 194578) | Peat permafrost microbial communities from Stordalen Mire near Abisko, Sweden - II_Fen_E1_1 | ecosystem: Environmental > Terrestrial > Soil > Wetlands > Permafrost | place: Sweden: Abisko...
TTACCAAAGTGTTATCATATTGGGGACTGCAAAATTTATACATGATGATGCTCTAAAAACAGAGGTCCTGAATGAAGTGGTAAAGAAATTCACACCCCAGCATGCCGGCAAATCCTATCCGCCTGCTATGCTGAAAGCCACCGGAGTTATTGAAATAACACCATTAGAAACAACCGGGAAATATTTTAAATAGTTGGTCGAAGGTTGGTAGTTGGTACTTAATCAACCAATTAACCAATCAACCGATTAACCAATTAACCAAATGAAAATAGCAGTTTTTATAAACGAATACAATCATATACTTCCCTTCTATAGTTCCGGGATAGTCGAGGTTTATACAGATGACACATCGAATTGGGAATGTATGAATCAAATTCCTTTTGATATGAGTTACCAAAAGGATTTGGCAGATGTTCAATTGAAGTTAAGCATGTTGACCTCAGAATTTGATGATTGCAGGTTGATTATTGTTGATAACATCAAAGGACTTCCGGCTGCTTTATTACAGGAAAAAGGGATTGGCATCTGGAAGTTTAGCGGGCTGTTTTTACCGGAGTTACTCGATTTCGTCAAAAAGGAGTTAGAAAAAGCACTGGTGAAACCTGATAAAATAATTATTAGTCCGGTCTTAACAGGATGTGAACAGGATGCCGAATATGAAATTGATTTGACTTCGTTGTCTGGCAAAAATAGCGGTCTCAATTCCATGGATATTCTTATTCCGTTTATGAAAGAAACAAATTTCAGGGAACTTCACATCAGATGTTCGCATGTACCCAAATGGTTCAATAAAGTGCTTGAATTGTTTCAATTGGATTTAAAATTAGAAGAAATCGCACCCAACCTTCTTAAAGCAACAGTTAGTCCGGTTCGCTGGGTTGAAGATATAAGTTTTCGTCAGTCAATCTATATTCCGGGCATGGGTGGTGGCTGCTCATCGGGAGGTTGCTGAGAATAATAATAAAACCCCTAAATTCCCTAAAAGGAACTTTAAGAACAATTACGAAGAAGATTTTTATTATTATTCAACATCCACTACATCCTGGATAAGCAAATAAACAAGTTACAAATCAATAGCTTATGAAAATAGCAGTATTTGTTGACAAATTTGGGACTGTACTTCCTTTTTTTTCATCGGGAGTGGTGGAGATTTACTCAGACGAAAAAGGTGCCTGGGATTGCATTCATCAGGTACCAATGGATTTGAGTTCAGAGCCGGGTATGAATGAAGTTCTTAGCAACGTCAGAATGCTGGTATCCGAATTTGATGGTTGCAATTTGCTGGTTACAGAAAATGTGCAGGGTATAGTTCGATCGTACTTGTCGGATTATCAAATAGGAATCTGGAAGTTTAAAGGACTCTTCCTCGACGAAAAGATACTGAACCATATAAAGGTGGAGGTTGAGAAAGCGATAATGGAGAGCCGACAGAATCAGGAGATTGCAAATCCTGTACTGGTTGGGAAAAAAGAAAATGCCGTTTACGAACTTGACCTTACCACTTTAGTCGATTGTGATGCCTCACTCAGTTCACGGGCCGTATTGATTTCATTCTTCCAAAGCACCAATTTCCGTGAGCTGATCATCATCTGCAATCAAAGTCCCAAATGGCTGGAACAATCGATGGAACTTTTAAAACTTTCATCAGTGTTCGATGACTTGGGTGACGGTCAGTATTGCCTGACGGTTATTCCACAGGACTTCGAAACAGGGCTTGATATACGCAAATCAGTTCTTGCTGATCAAATCAGCAATCAGGAAGAGACATGTTCGTCAACAGGTTGTGCCAGTGCAGGATCCTGCAACAATGAAACTATTAAAGTTAACCTGATGAATAAAACAATGTCGTTTATTGAGTAAATGAGTGTCAGGAATTTAAATTATCCTGCTTATTTATATTATGCACTTGTAGAATCATTCGTATTAGCCTGAACAGTGCTTAAAGTCAAACTTCAGATTAAACAATGGCAGGGTTATATTACTCAGTGGTGTTAGATACCTGTAAGGCATACTAACCATATACTGAATTCATTCGGTAGAAATGACAGGAGGATATGAGGGCTTTTACAACCTCAGGATCATTCGATCATTCTCTAAATTTGATTCTTTCAAATGTGGAAGCAGTTGTACTGAAAACAAAAAAGGATGCGACTGATACAATTACAAACCGATAAACAGACGTTATGTTTACGAACAGAAACCTACACTTTCTATTCTTACAAAGTTCCACGCATTGAGAGGGTGTTGATCACAAAAAAAAACAGGAACTTCCGTTTTAAAGTCGTATTATTTATATCGCAGAGAGGAAAACGAATAAGAGTCATAAAAGCTGATAAGTATTTAGTAAATAGTTGAATTATTGATCTAAGCTTCAAACTTTCATAGTTTAAAATTATCAAGGTTACTCAGTTTTTATGACTTCTTATAATTAAAAAAAAATATGAAAACACCCTACTTTATCGATACCACATTACACGATGGTGAACAATCACCGGGCGTTGTCTTTTCGATAGAAGAAAAAATTCATATTGCGAAATTATTATATAGTGCAGGTGTTCCTGAAATTGAAATACCGGCAATGGGTAAAACAGAGATTTATACGATCAGGAAAATCATTGAAATGGGTTTCCATTTTAAAACATTATCCTGGTGTCGTGCTATAAAAAGCGACATTCGGTATGCAAAGCAAGCAGGAACAAATGGAGTGCATATTTCTTTTCCTGTTTCACCTTTACTTATGAAGGTTATGGGCAAAAGCCCCGAATGGGTAATTCAGAACCTGAAAGAATTAATAGAATATGCCATTCCGATGTTTGAGTATGTAACCATTGGAGCACAGGATGCATCACGAGCCGATACCGATTTTCTAAACCACTTTGTACGATCTGCCGGTGCATTTGGGGCTTCCCGGGTCCGGCTGGCTGATACCATCGGATTGTTAAATCCAATCACAACATTTGCAATGATTTCGTCAATTCGAAGCATTGAAAAAGATCTTCCGTTGGAAATTCACGCACATAATGATTTAGGGATGGCCACAGCCAACACGCTGGCCGCATATATGGCCGGAGCAAACTGTATGAGCACTACCGTAAACGGATTGGGTGAACGGGCAGGAAATGCAGCCATGGAAGAAGTGGCAATGGCATTGGAATTAAGTGCCGGGGTTCACAGCACCCTATGCACTGAAAGGTTTGCTGAAATGAGTGACTAGGTTTCAACTGTTTCAAAAAGAAAACTCAGTGAAAGCAAACCGATTACCGGAAGTCTGGTGTTGACTCACGAAAGTGGCATTCATACGAACTGCGTGATAAAGGACCGTAATACATATCAATTAATTTCTGCAAAAAGAATCGGGAAAGAAGAACAGAAATTTTTAATTGGCAAGTCTAGCGGCAAATCAACAATTACTTATTATTTAGAAGAATCAAATCTCCGGTTTACTAAAGCAGACATTTTGTTGTTATTGGAAAAAGTGAAAGAATGTGCCGAAGCACTGAAACGGGCAATAAAAAAAGAAGAATTGCTGGATTTGTATTTTGACATCTACTCAAATAAAGATCAAACAACTCAAGCTAATCATTCGTCAAAAGAGATAGGTAACTTCTAAAATTGAGCAATCTTTTATTTTGCCAAATCAAAGTCGTTTATTATTAAAGAAAAGGGAAAACCCGACATAATCTGTATGTTGATGTTTTTCCTTTTTTTGTGTTGGATTCAGATCTCTGAGCTACTGAAGATGCATAATAACACTCAATTACTATTCAAATTTCTTACCTTTTTGTCAGCTTATTTTGGGTCAAACTTCATTAATGTATGAATTTTCAAAAGTGTTTTTTTTTATCTGTCACATTTCAAGTGACTTATTAATCTTTAACGGCTGGCATACAATTTGCTCAATATTTGTAAGCAATTAGTTGAAATATAACAAATTGCTTATATTTTATTTTACCGTTATTCTTTTATGTTTATAACGGAAACCTACAGATAATTATGTATTTATGAAAAGTATGTGTTATGAAAAAAATAAACATTGACGAAGTATCTCCGTTGGAGAAAGAAGATTTTAATATTGTTACATTTGATAGCATCTCTCAAAAACCGGGAAATGTTGAAACATCTGTTACCCGGGATCTGATCATTGGAAGCGCTGCATTCCAGGTGATTTCTGATAATGAAATGAACATGGGTGTTGTTCATTACGATACGCCACACTTAAAACGACATAAAGCAAATACATTTATCGTTTCGATATTGCCTGTAACGATACAATCCTCTTTTAAAAGTTTATTTGCAGAAAAATTCCCTCAGTTTGCAGAGGAGGGTCATGGTTCGGTAATATTTAATGGAAGTACGCATCTTGAGAATATCTTCTATAATAAAATAGAAACACTGACATCTGTCAATCAGTTCCCTGACATTTTAATCACAACAGATATAAATAGCCTGTATCATCGTACCAGTAGATTGTTGAATAATCGTAATTTTGAAACTTTCCACTACCCTTTGCATTCCATTTATTCGGCAACACAGATTAACCATCCATCGAATGTCTTTGGTTTTTTGGCTGCCGAAGCAATGGTATTGGTTGTGGACAAGTCAAAATTTGAGACCTCACAGCTACCCGGGGAATGGTATGAATTATTAAATCCATCGCTCAGTAACAGCCTGGTTTTTAGCGGAGACAGGGATTATCATTGCAATACAGTATTTTCCCATTTTGTAAAAGAATATGGATACGAAGCTATAAATCAACTGTCAAAAAACACATTAAAACGTATTCATCCCGAAGAAATGTTACATATCCTGGATTCCGGCAATAAAATACATGCTTCAATTTTCATAATGCCTTATTCTTATGCTAAAAAAATTCAGAAGAGTCTTGAATATGAAATTATATGGCCGAACGATGGTGCTATTTTGCTCCCGATTCAAATGCTCATAAAAAAAGGATCGTATGAGAAGCACAAAGAAGTAATACGTTTTTTGACTGGAGAAGAAGTTGGAAAAATGTTCGAAGAACATGGGCTTGTAGCTACAAATAGAAAAGTAAAAAATCGATTTCCGGGTGATAAACTTAATTGGATTGGTTGGAATTTTCTCAAAAACAGTGAGATGAACACGATGAAAGAAAAAATCAGAGAACTTTTATAGATCCTCAGATTGTTGCACCCGGTTTCATACCTTTTAAGAGTACCAAAGTCATTTGTGATTTATAAATGGAAGAACATTTAAATCAAATCAATATTAAAAGAAGGGATAATCTATGAATACTCAAAAAAGTAAAATAATCGGACAAAAAATAGTCCATTTTTGTCGTGGAAGAGAATCGGATAACCCAATAAGATGTCGTGGAGAAATGCTGTCTCCTTTATTTCAAATGAGCAAAGTTGTTATTGAAAGTGAGAGTTTGACCGATACATTATCACTTTTAATGAAAATTATGGAGGAAGATATGGGTGTTGTCCGTGGGATGGTAAATTTATTCAACAGTAAAACCGGTAAAATATTCATACATGATAGCATTGGACTGACTGAACAAGAACAAACCAGAGGAGTCTATTCACTCGGGGAAGGAATTACCGGAAAAGTTGTTGAGACAGGTAAAGCAGTAGTAGTGGCTCGGATTTGTGACGAACCGACCTTTTTAAACCGGACAAAGAGCCTGACAACACCAGCCGATACAGAACTGTCTTTTGTGTGCATTCCCATTAAATTAGGTAAAAAAGTGCTCGGAGCGATAAGCGTAGAAAGGATCTGCGATAACCCGGACCTACTTCAATACGACATGGAGATTCTCGAAATTATAGCGTCTATGATTGCGCAGGCCGTTGAAATATTTCTTATTGATAACGAAGAAAGAAGCTCACTCAGATTAGAAAATGAGCGACTCAAAGACGCACTCAAAGAAAAGTTTCATCCATCAAACATCATCGGAAATTCGAAAGCGATGTTTGCAGTATATGCTTTGATAAACAAAATTGCAAAAACCAAATCAACGGTTCTGCTTCTTGGAGAAAGTGGAGTAGGGAAAGAATTGGTTGCCAGCGCCATTCATTACAACAGCACTGAAGCTTCAGCGCCATTTATAAAATTCAACTGCGCTGCTTTACCGGAAAGTGTCATTGAAAGTGAGCTATTCGGACACGAAAAGGGATCATTTACCGGCGCTGACAAAACCAGAAAAGGCCGATTTGAAGATGCAGATGGAGGTACCATTTTCATGGATGAAATTGGTGAATTATCGCTACCCATGCAAGCCAAACTTTTAAGAATACTACAGGAAAGATCGTTTGAACGGGTTGGAGGCAATGTAACCATCCATGTAGACATCCGGATTATTGCAGCCACAAACAGGGACTTATTCAAAATGGTAAAAGATGGAACATTCAGAGAAGATCTGTATTATCGCTTGAATGTTTTTCCAATACTCATTCCGCCACTTTGTGAAAGGAACAGTGATATTATAATACTAGCAAAACATTTTGTTACTCTTTTTGTCAAGAAGTTTAACAAAGACATGAAAAAAATATCAACTCCGGTACAGGAAATGCTTCTATCCTATTCATGGCCGGGAAATGTACGTGAGCTCGAAAATGTGATTGAACGAGCGGTCATACTTTCCGATGATAATTTCATTCATGGATATGATCTTCCACTTTCTCTCCAGACACCTATATCAACCGGCTCTACATTTAAAAAGGGATTGGTGGCAAAACTTGAAATTGTAGAATATGAAATGATTGTGGAAGCACTTGAAAACCATAAGGGAAATTTATCTGCTGCCGCAGATGATTTAGGTTTGACACGTCGGATTTTAGGTCTACGGCTTGAAAAATTAGGAATTGAATATAAAAAATACAAAGAGATATAAACATTTTTTTTGTTTTTACACCTGATAAGTAATCCGAATACTATCATGTCCCAGAGTTAGTCTGTTCACAAATTATTTTGCACTACCCATTTTGCTCCCGTTTCGTACCCCTTTTAATCCCGTTTTATAACATTAGTCCCACAAATCTTACCTAATACTTTCATAATATATTCTTATACATATCTATATAGATATGAACATCTAAGTTTTTACTATGTTTTATGTAAGTTTTACCTTAAAACGGGTGTAAAACAGGAGTAAAACAGCAAGCGAAGGGGAACTGAATTTTTCAATAAACAGAATTGATTTAAAATATGGGAATCAGAACAACCTGCAAATTCAAATATCAATTAGAATAGTGTGATGCTTAAAAAGTTCATAGTCTGATTAAAAATAAAGACTGATTTTCAATGGAGTATCTGTTTTCATGATCTCCAAAAACACTTGTCGTTAGTATTAAATAATATGATTATCCGCAAAGACGCCTAATCAAAAAACTATTTAATGGAATAAAATTCTTGATTAACATATTCATACTACCACTATTTTTGGATTTTAATTTGAAAGAATATTACTTAAATCTCATTTTGCTATTATTCTTCTATTGGTTTTGAACCGGTTTTAGTTTGGTTTTGGTATCGATATTTCTTTCATTTATTTCCAAAATATATGCCATATACCTTTATAGATATATGGCATATATATGGCCAATAAGTGATTGTTAAGTGATTGATATATCAGAATAGCCTCGGATCCAAAACCAAACTAAAACCGTTTCAAAACCATTCTATGTTCTATCTATATTCATAATACAAATATAAAAAGAAAATTTAATGATCCGCAATTCTTTACTAAATAAATCCTGTAACCCAACATAAAATAACAAAATTAATTTATTGATGGTTGAGGAGCAATTGCGGATAATCATATTAATTTAATGATTATCAGTAATAAACGCAGTTTATCAATGAATTTCCGTATCTTTATAGTACCAACTCAACAAGCACATGAAACTATTAGACTTTGACAAACATTTCCCAAGTGAAGCTGTTTGTATCGAAAAATTCAAAGAACTTCGGATTAAATCCGGTATTGTATGCCCTCATTGCGGACACAATTTAAACTATTAATAATATGACTCTTTTTTTGTTTGACAAATTCGATTCCTGGTTTTCCATGTATTAAACAAGGAAATTACGTATTTCTTTCCTTCAATTATTTAGTCAAGCATTTATCAGATTCCTACATTTTTGTTGTAATGAACTAAATCCTCCTCCTTTTAAGTATCTTTTTTACCATTCCAAACATTCATAATTTACTACAAACAATTGTATATCTGAAAGATATATTATTGGCATAGATATTGAAATGTCATTTTCGGAATTCTGAACATTTTGGTGCACAAAGATGAGCTTTATATCCAATAACAATTTGATAATGCAGGTACAATGATCCATCAGGTTTTCAATATGAGTGCCGAGCTTACTTTTTATCGTGAAGATGAATTATTTCTTGGCAACACCCAAATCCGCTTGCTAAAACAAGTAGCAAAGGATGGATCCATAAATTGTGCGGCCAAAAACCTGAAAATGTCCTATCAACATGCGTGGCATTTACTGGACAAATTAAACCTGCTATCGCCTGTACCCATTGTGATCAGGCAAAAAGGAGGTAAAGATGGTGGTGGATGCAGAATCAGTCCGTATGGCATGAAACTCATCCGTACCTACGAAAAAAAGGTAGCGGATATTATCCGTTTTCTGGAACAAAGTAACAGCGAATTAGAAAGCTGTTTTTTTTAAACAAGCGATATTCTTTCATTAGATATCGCTTAAAATTTAAAAAGCGTTGTTCTTTTGAGATGATAACGACCTAAGAAATTTACAATTTAATTATTTACAATTTACCAGAATTACGAATTAAACAAAACAGTTATGAAAATAAAAATTACAATATTAGTTCTGAGTGTACTGGCAGTTTTGCCACAGTTTTTAAAAGCACAAACAGTAGTTATTGACGGCGAGATTCGGCCTAGAGTTGAAGTTCGTGATGGATTTTCGAAACCTTCACTGGATAGTTATGACCCGGGAGTATCGGCCATGCAGCGTACCCGGATAGGAATGACTTTTACCAGTGGCTTATTAAACACCCAGATAACCCTGCAGGATTCAAGGACATTCGGTCAAAACCCAAACGCATCAAGCGATGCCACAACCGGTATTTTTGAAGCCTGGGCGGAAATGGTAGTAATCCCCGGAGGAACTGTCAAAGTAGGCCGGCAAACCTTAACTTACGACGACAAACGTCTTTTCTCTGCATCGGCATGGAGCAATACCGGGACTTCACATGATATGGCTTTATTTAAATACTGTGTAAATGATTTTCAAGGACATATAGGTGTTGCTTATAATAACAATGCTATTATTTCGACTGAGACTTACTATACACCAAAATCAAATTACAGGTATATGGGGTTTGTCTGGTTAACAAAAGAAATTCTTAACGGATTGAATTTAAGTTTAATTGGTGTGGATGAAGGCGTTCAGGACACCCTTGGAACAAAAAACGGGGTAAATTACATAAAAACGAATATGTATCATGCTTACACATACGGAGGCAATTTAAAATATGCAGATCCGGCTTCGCCATTCAGTGCACTGGCAACAGCTTATTTTCAGGGAGGAAAGAACATTTCAGGTTCAAAAATGGATGGAAATCAACTCGCCATAAACATTGAGTACAAATTTCCTGCTATTTTCTCAGCAAACATAGGAAGTAATTATATTTCAGGGGACAATAAAGCGACGGATGGAATACAATCGAACTTTAAAAAACTATATGGTACAGATCACAGTTTCAATGGTTCGATGGAATATTGGAAAGTACCATTAAATCAAGGTTTATTAGATTATTATGCAGGAGTAAGCGGTAAGATAAATAAAGATTTGAGTTTGGAAGGAACTTTTCACTTTTTTGATTCAGAATATTCTGGGGTAAACAAAAAGAAGATAGCTTTTGGGAAAAACCTGGGTTCTGAACTGGATCTGGTTGTAAACTATAAACTCAATACCTGGTCGACTCTTCAGGCAGGCTGGTCGACTTACTTTACAACCAACAACACGCTGGTTGCAAAAGATCTGATAACATCATCAACAGTTACTCCTGTCATCCGTACGCCACAATGGGCTTATGTAATGTTGACTATAAAGCCAACTTTTCTGAACAATATTGGGGGAAAGTAAATTGGTTAATTGGTTGATTGGTTAATTGGTTGATTGGTTAATTGTTGGATTGGTTGATTGGTTGATTGGTTAATTGGTTGATTGGTTGATTGGTTGATTGGTTGATTGGTTGGCTGATTGAAATGAGAATAGTGGGAATTGATTATAAAAAAAATATTTAAAATAGAATATCATTATGAAAAGAGTTATTATTTCATTTGCAATATTAGTTGCAACATTATCACTCTCAGCACAAAAAGTAAATGTAGCTGCAGCAGCAAATTTAAGGTATGTATTAGAAGAAATTAAAACCGCTTATGTGAAACAACATCCAAAAGCAAAAGTGAATCTCACATTTGGAGCATCAGGAATGTTGGTACAACAAATTCAAAACGGTGCATCTTTTGATTTCTTTATGGCTGCCGACAATGAATTTCCGGTTAAACTGAAAGACAAAGGACTTACTACAGGCGCTATGTCAACTTATGCTTTTGGGAAACTGGCCATTTACAGTACTTCATTGGATGTCGACAAACTTGGACTAGGAGTTTTGAAAAACCCAGCGGTCAAAAAAATTGCCATTGCTAACCCGGAAACTGCACCCTATGGAGAACGATCGGTAGAGCTTTTAAAAAGTCAGAAACTCTATGAATCGTTGAAATCAAAGATTGTATTGGGGGAAAACATATCGCAGGCTGCTCAATTTGCTTTTACAGGGAATGCAGAAATTGGATTTATTGCGTTATCACTGGCTTTAGCTCCCGATATGGCAGGCAAAGGAAGTTACTATGTGATTCCCCTGAATTTATACAAACCCATTGAACAGGCTTGTATTTTGATTAAAACACCGGTTTTAAATACAGAAGCTTCCAGATTCAAAAAGTTCGTCCTGTCAGCTTCTACAAAAGGAATTTGGGAGAAATTCGGGTATTCAGTTCCGGGGAAATAGTTGGTTAAGTTAATTGGTTGATTAAGTTAATTAAGTTAACTAGGTTGAACGAATTGAAAATATGACTTAATTTTTAATAATCAAATAATCGCTTCAAGATAACCTATTACTTTTTAATTTATTATTCAATCAATTAACTAATACAACTTATTCAACTTAATCAACTCAGTCAACTTATTCAACTTATACAACTTATACAACTCATTCAACTCATTCAACTCATTCAACTTAGTCAACTTAATCAACTTAATCAACCAATTAACCATTCAACTAATGAACAACGACTTTATAAATACACTTTTACTCACCGGCAGATTGGCCGGTTGGACTACCATTATACTGTTGGTTATTGGTTTTCCAATCGCATATCTGCTGGCATACCGCCGGTTCCCACTGAAAGCGGTGGTGGAAGCACTGATCAGTATGCCGTTGGTCCTCCCTCCTACCGTACTGGGGTTTTATATGATGGTGGCATACAGTCCTCAGAATGGATTTGGGAGGTTTCTTGTCGAGCATTTTAATACGCGGTTGGCCTTTAGTTTCGAAGGTGTATTGATCGCCAGTGTAATATTCAGCTTGCCCTTTATGATTCAACCGTTGCAGAATGGATTGACCAGCATACCAAAAAGCTATCGGGAAGCATCATACACCCTGGGAAAATCGGAATTTACTACTTTTATCCGGGTATTAATTCCAAATATGATCCCATCAATCATTACGGCCGTAGCCATGACTTTTGCACATTGCATCGGTGAATTTGGTGTGGTCATCATGGTAGGAGGAAATATGCCGGGTGAAACGCGGGTAGCTTCCATTGCAATTTATGACGAAGTACAGGCGATGAATTACCATGCAGCCAATCAATATTCCTTTATATTATTCATTATTTCATTGCTGATACTTACTCTGATTTACAGCATAAATGGAAAGAAAAAGATATTCTTTTAAAGAACCCCTAAACACACCCTGGCCCCTCCAGATAAATCGGGATAAATTGCTGGGAAATAAATTAGTACTGTCTTTATAAAATAAACAAAATGGAAATAAAAAACAATGCAAATAATACAGCTAAAAGTAATATAAACTCCCCTTTAGGGGTTGGGGGCTCTTCTTATTTTGGGGTCGGGGGTTCTTTATCCATATCCATTCAACATTCCATGCTTACTTCCGAAGGCAAAACAAACCTGGAAGTTTGCACTGAAATTAAAGGTAACGAACTACTTTGCCTGTTCGGACATTCAGGTGCCGGAAAAACCACTTTATTAAGGATATTAGCCGGTTTAACAAAACCTGATAAAGGACGCATTGTATTTAATGATATTGTCTGGTTTGATTCGGAAAAGAGAATAAATATGTCACCTCAAGGTAGAAATGTTGGGTACATGTTTCAGGATTATGCCCTTTTTCCCAATATGACGGTGGAACAAAATATCAGTTTTGCCCAGAGAATAAAAGATAATGCTGAAGTGGCTAAATTGATGGTTCTTTTCGATTTAGAAGCTTTGAAGAACCAACATCCCGCTAAACTTTCCGGGGGCCAGAAACAACGGGTTGCTTTAGCCCGGGCACTGGCAGCAAAACCAAATTTACTATTGCTTGACGAACCGCTATCGGCCCTTGATTGGGATATGCGCACACTATTGCAACAGGAGATCAAAAAAGCACATGAATTAATGAATTCAGTCACCTTATTGGTCAGTCATGACGTATCGGAAGTATTCCAACTGGCTTCATCGGTGATGGTGCTTAAAAACGGTACGGTGGTAAAAAGGGGTAAACCAGACGATGTATTTAAAATAAAAGCTCCGGAATATCACTATTTGATGGAATGTCTCTAAATTTTACATATTCTTACTGAACTCATTTTAATTCTGTGTGTTTAAATTTTAAAATTCTGATATTATTAACAAGCTATTATTATTCATTAATTCAATTTTATAAAGTATGGAAATTAGCGCAAGAAACAAAATCAAAGGCACGATTAAGGAAATTACATTAGGCAGTGTTATGGCAAAAGTGAAAATCGACATTGGCAACGGAAATGTAATTAGTTCAGTGATCACGATTGAAAGTGTATCCGATTTAGATCTCAAAGTCGACGATACAGTATATGCTATTGTGAAATCTACTGAAGTTATGATTGGAAAATAAATCCAGAAATAGAAAAAAAAGGTCAGGTAGTTTATTCCCTGACCGCTTTTTTAATTTTCCAATCATATGAAAACTTCCAACAATGTTAGAAAAGCAACTCAAAAAGTCAATTTAAAATTCAACTATCTTATAAAATGGAAGAGATAATCATAAAACCTATCGGGACTATATTTACCCCCCATACAACAATCAAAAATATGCCGATACAACCGTTGGCAGCCAAAGGAATAAAAGGGTATATTAAATTATTGCCCGAATATACCGAAGGGTTGAAAGACCTGAAAGGTTTTTCGCATATAACACTCATCTATCATTTTCACAAAATAAAGGGGTATGAACTAATTGTTACTCCGTTTATGGATACAGAAAACCATGGCATTTTTGCTTGCAAGGCACCCAAGAGGCCAAATGCGATTGGTATTTCTACCGTTAAACTTATCAGCATAAAAGAAAACATATTACACATTGAACAGGTTGACATGCTTGACGAGACTCCTCTGATTGATATTAAGCCCTTTTATCCCAGGTATGACAACAGATTAAATGCAAAAACAGGATGGTTGGAAAAATTTAAAAAAACATCTGTTGATAAATTACGTTCCGATGAACGGTTCAAATAATAAAATAAACCGATTAAATTTACGATTTACTCATTTGCAATTTATAGTTTTCCCGTTTACTGCAGTTTGTTTCTTATCATATTTGGTCTGTCAACCGGCGACAAAAAAGGCTCTATGAAATAAATTTCAATCTGCCGCAAAGTCACAAAGATCAAAGCTACATAAAGTATAGAAAATTATTATTTCAAACTCAGTGAAACTTTATGGCTTTGTGACTTAGTGGCAAAACAACTCAATCCTTTCAACTTTACTCTTTTTTTTATCATTTTTGTTAGCCTACGAATAAGTAGTTTTATATTTATTTCTAATTATTGATGTATTCAATGAAGATATGAAAAGAAACAAATTAAAAAACGAGTTTAGACTTAAATCGTTAAAATAAATCGACTGATATGATTACAAATTCGTAGCTAAATAATACAATTCCTGTTTGTTTTTTCCTACATTTTAAGTGTTTTTTCCTACATTAATGTATGTTTTTCATTTATATCCTTCCAACAACACTCCGACTTTTTCACATTACAACAGCTCCACAATTATTTTTTATTGTTTTATCCTTCAATGTATTACAATGTATTTTTGACCCATTAAAATTGCGTCAATATGTTAATGGCACGATAAATGAATAAGGGAAGTCAGGTTATACAATAAATGAAACATTAGAAATTCAATTAAAAATAAAAAAGATGAGAAAAATTGCAATCTACGGAAAAGGCGGAATCGGTAAAAGTACCACAACGCAAAACACGGTAGCCGGATTGGCTGAGATGGGAAAAAAAGTAATGGTAGTGGGTTGTGACCCGAAAGCTGACTCTACCCGGTTACTTCTACACGGGTTGGCTCAAAAAACAGTATTGGATACGCTTCGTGACGAAGGTGAAGACATTGATTTGGATGATGTAATGAAAACAGGATTCAGTAATACCAGTTGTGTTGAATCAGGTGGCCCTGAACCTGGAGTTGGATGTGCCGGTCGTGGTATTATCACTTCGATAAACTTGTTAGAGCAACTTGGAGCTTACGATGAAGAAAAAGCACTGGATTACGTATTTTACGATGTATTGGGTGACGTTGTTTGCGGTGGATTCGCAATGCCAATCCGCGATGGGAAAGCAGAAGAAGTGTACATTGTTGTATCCGGTGAAATGATGGCTATGTATGCTGCCAACAACATTTGTAAATCGATCTCTAAATTTGGTAAAGTAGGAACTGTACGCTTAGGAGGTTTGATTTGTAACTCCCGTAAAGTAGACAATGAAGCCAACATGATTGAAGAATTTGCCCGCCAGTTGGGAACTCAAATGATTCACTTCGTACCACGCGAAAACATGGTGCAACATGCAGAAATCAACCGTAAAACAGTAATTGATCATGCTCCTGATCATGCACAGGCAAATGAATACCGTGCATTGGCCAAGAAAATAAACGACAATCAAATGTTTGTTATTCCTCAACCACTGGAAATGTCAGCCCTGGAGGAATTATTGGTTGGATTTGGTATTATGAACTAGTAGATTCGATAATTAGTTGATTCGTTAATTGGTTGATTGGTTAGATAGTTGAAAATTAAATATAAATCTATGACTCTTAACTCCCCTTTAGGGGTTGGGGGTTATACTAAAAAAATTAAAATATATGTATTTATTAAGAGCAATAGTTCGTCCGGAAAAGTCAAGCGTAGTTATGAAAGCATTATTTGATGCCGGATTCCCGGCAATCACTAAACTCTCCGTATTTGGCCGAGGTAAGCAACGTGGAATAAAAGTAGGAAATGTGACTTACGATGAGCTTCCAAAAGATTTGCTTATGACGGTAATTCCCGAAAAAGATAAAGATTTCGTTATCGAAACAATCATGTCATCAGCTCGTTCCGGTGAAAAAGGTCAGTTTGGGGATGGTAAAATCTTTGTTACTCCGGTAGAAGAAAGCTACACGATATCCAGCGGTAAAAGAGATTAAGAAAATACCATTGAAACCCCTAACCCCTAAAGGGGAATAAGAAGCAGAATCTTATAAAACACATGGGGGTAAGTATCAAATTAAATAAACCTGGTCTTCAGCTCCCCTAATGGGAATGGGGGTCGTTTAAAAAAAGAATTAATATGAAACTGATATTAGCAATGATACGCATCGACAAAATGGCCGCCACCAAGATTGCACTTTCGGATGCAGGTCTGCCTTCGTTCACCGCCATGCAGGTATCGGGACGCGGAAAAGGGAAAGGCGGATTTGAAAAAGCTGCCGGATTAGATGCTGACCAACAAGAGCTCATTATTGAAATGCCTCGTTTGAAATCCAAACGAATGATTACACTGGTAGTCACCGATGAGAAAAAAGACTTGGCAGTGGAAACACTTATTAAGACCAATCAAACAGGTAAAAGTGGAGATGGTAAAATATTTGTAATTCCAACTACTGATTCTATTCGTGTTCGTACGGGTGAAAGCGGAGACATTACACTTGATTAATTAATAATTCACAATTCATAATTCACAATTATTACTCAGTGAAAAGGAAAAAAGGTAGCTGAAATTAAACAATGCTCTATTCAAAAGTAAGGGAAAATAAAAGTAAAACGTACAGTCAAACTCCCTCTCTTTAATTATGAATTATGCATTATGAATTATGCATTAAAAAAAAAACGTTATGGCAAAGACATTAATAGAAGATTTGGATTTAGGCAAATTCGCTCAGGAAATAACAGAAGCCTATCCCAATAAAGTAGCGAAGAAGAGAATAAAATCGATGGTTGTGAATGACCCGGATTCTATTCCTCAAATACAGGCTAACGTACGTACCATTCCGGGTATTATTACACAACGTGGTTGTACCTATGCCGGTTGTAAAGGGGTAGTACTCGGACCAACCAGAGATATTATCAATATTACGCACGGACCTATCGGTTGTGGATTTTACTCCTGGTTGACACGTCGTAATCAAACACGGGCTGACAAACCAGAAATGGATAACTTTATTCCTTATTCATTTTCAACCGACATACAGGATTCAAATATTGTATTTGGTGGAGAAGAAAAATTAAAACAAGCGATTCGGGAAGCGTGCGAACTATTCAAGCCAAAAGGTGTCGCAATTTTCTCAACCTGTCCGGTAGGGCTTATTGGAGATGACGTTCACCGTGTAGCCCGCCAAATGAAAGAAGAGTTTCCGGGGGTAAATATTTTCGGATTCTCGTGTGAAGGATACCGTGGAGTATCTCAGTCAGCCGGTCACCACATTGCAAATAACGGATTGTACAAAAACCTTATTGGAAACAATGACAACCATGTACGTAAACATAAATATGCCATCAACGTACTTGGTGAATATAACATTGGTGGTGATGCCTTTGCAATCGATTCATTGTTCGAAAAAATAGGGGTTGAAATTATTTCTACCATGTCCGGTAATTCTACCCTGGAGCAATTTGAGACAGCTCATACAGCCGATTTCAGTTTAGTAATGTGCCACCGTTCCATCAACTACGTAGCAGAGATGCTGGAGACTTCGTTTGGTATTCCCTGGGCAAAAGCCAACTTCATTGGAGCCGAAGCTACTGCAAAAACACTTCGTAAAGTAGGTCAGTATTTTGGAGATCAGGAATTGATCGATCGAATTGAAGTAGTCATTGCAGAAGAAATGGTTGCTGTAGAAACAGCCATTGCCCAAGCAAGAGCTAAAACTGAAGGTAAAACAGCTATGCTTTTCGTTGGAGGTTCCCGTGCCCACCACTATCAGGAATTATTCACTGAGTTAGGTATGGAAATATTAGTTGCCGGCTATGAGTTTGGACACCGTGATGATTACGAAGGGAGCCGTGTGATTCCAACTATTAAGATTGATGCTGACAGCCGAAACATAGAAGAAATAACTGTTTATCCAGACCCAACACGCTACAAACCACGCAAAACGGAAGAAGAACTGGCTCAACTGAAAGAAGCATTCGATATTGAGTTCAACGAATACAAAGGCATGATGGTCGACATGAAAAAAGGCACATTAGTTGTTGACGATTTAAGTCACCACGAAATGGAAAAACTGATTGAAAAGTTCAAACCGGATGTGTTCTGTGCAGGAATTAAAGAAAAATATGTGGTTCAAAAAATGGGCATTCCGATGAAACAACTCCACAACTACGATAACGGTGGACCCTATGCTGCTTTCGAAGGAGCTATCAACTTCTACAAAGACATTGAAATGATCGCCTGCAGTACCATTTTCAAACAAATGAAAGCCCCCTGGGAACGGGAAGATTTCATTGAAGCGGAATACGTATTCAATTAAAGAACCCCTAACCCCTAAAGGGGGATAAAGAATAAAATTTCGAGAATGTTCAGATAGAAAATTATAAATACTTACTAAAGAACCAAAGTAACTCAGTTCCCCTTTAGGGGTTAGGGGTGGTTCTTAAAAACATTAAACTTATGTTACTCAGACATACTACTGCATTTGAAATAGACAGAAAGGCGCTGACCATTAACCCGGCCAAGACCTGCCAACCCATAGGGGCAATGTATGCAGCATTAGGCATTCACGGATGTCTTCCCCACAGTCATGGTTCACAAGGATGTTGCTCATACCACCGTAGCGCCTTGTCCCGTCACTTCCGCGAACCAATTATGGCCGGTACCAGTTCGTTTTCAGAAGGATCTTCTGTATTCGGTGGATCAGCCAACCTTGTTGCGGCGATAGATACCATGTTCACAGTGTATAATCCTGAAGTGATCGCGGTTCATACTACTTGTTTATCAGAAACAATTGGTGATGACCTGGTTCAAATCGTGTCGAAAGCCAATGAAGATGGATTAATCCCCCAGGGGAAACATGTGATTTATTGTAATACGCCAAGTTATGTCGGAACACACGTAACCGGATATTCGAATCAGGTAGCTGCCATGGTGAAGTTTTTCTCCACAGCAACACCAAAGAAACGAAACGTGATTAACCTTGTTGCCGGTTGGATGGAGCCTTCGGATATGGGTGAAATTAAACGGTTGGCTTCGGTTATGGAAGCCCGTACCATTATGTTTCCGGATATGACCGGTGTGTTAGACACTCCCTTAAATGGACACTACAAGATGTATCCTGATGGTGGTACTACCATTGCCGACCTGAAACTGACAGGAGACAGCAAATACACACTTGGTTTTGGTCCAATGAGCACCGAAGATGCGTGTATAAAATTAGAGAACAAGTGTAAAGTAAAATTCGAAATGTTGGATATCCCAATCGGATTCAAAGCTACCGACCGTTTTCTAATGTCATTGAGCCGCCATGCGAACTTACCGATTCCTGAAAGCCTGAGCGATGAACGTGGACGTTTAATCGACTTGATTTCGGACAGTGCTAAATATCTTTACGGAAAGCGTGTTGCACTTTGGGGCGATCCTGACACATTGGTTCCTCTTGCTGAATTCCTGGTAAGCATGGATATGAAACCGGTTTATATTGTATCGGGTACCCCAAGTAAATATTTCTTAGATAAGATCCCTGAGATACTAAAAGATATTCCTGAAGCAAAATTCAAGTGCGGGGAACTGGCCGACATGTTCCGCATGCACCAATGGATTAAACAGGAAGGTGTAGACTTGTTGATTGGTAACACGTATGGTAAATACATAGCCCGCGATGAAAACACTCCGTTTGTTCGTTTTGGATTTCCGATTGCCGATCGTCCCGGACATAACTACTTTGCAAAAACCGGTTATAATGGTGGCGCCAATTTGGTAAAACAAATTTTAGATGCATTCCTGGATCATATTGACAGAACTTGTCTGGAAGAAAAAGTGGAATTTCAGTTGTAAATAAATGAACCCGGGGATGTTGAAAAAGGTGTTAGTTAACAATTTTCTGTATAAATAATATCCCCGGGTTCTTCTTCATAGTAATAGTATTACTCCGTTCCGGTAATATTACGTTGTAAAATTTGTCGATAATATCAACCTGAGAATATTACCCGTTGACAAGACAAATCTATTTCGTACTCACGCCGATAGATGATTCTTCAATTGTTTATTGGCATTTAAATACTCCGGATATTACTTTTTCAAGGTATTGCTATTAAAAAGACTTTTGACAGATTTACACTAAGTAAATCTGTCAATTTTTTTTATCGTAGTGGTACGTATTCCTACATTTTAAGTATTACTTCCTACATTTAGGTATGGTTTATATGGATTTTTCAGCAGACAAAAAACTCAGATCAGGTACTTCAACAATTAAAAACAGAAATGTATATCGCTAATTATAAACATATTACGATCATCAAACAGACTGTAAAAACAACAAAACCCATTAGTGGCACGATAAATGAATAAGAGTAAATGTTAATTAGGAATTCTTAATCAATAAAGGTTATGGGACATATATTAGATGATAGACAAAAACAAGTATCGGTAGCCGGAGCAAATGAGCGGACTATCGATTGCAACAAAGCCAGCCTGGCAGGAAGTGTCAGTCAACGTGCCTGTGTCTTTTGTGGCTCACGTGTAGTTTTATACCCAATTGTTGATGCTTTACATGTTATCCACGGACCCATCGGATGTGCAGCCTATACCTGGGATATCCGCGGATCGCTTTCTTCGGGTCCTGAATTGCACCGGTTGAGTTTTTGCACCGACTTACAGGAACGGGATGTTATTTTCGGTGGTGAAAAGAAACTTTATAATTCCATCATTGAATTGATCGACAAGCATCAGCCAAAAGCTGCTTTTATTTATACAACCTGCATAGTTGGAGTAATCGGTGATGATGTTGAAAGTATCTGCCGTCAAATAGAAAAAATAAAAAACATACCGGTGATTCCTGTTCAGGCACCCGGTTTCCAGGGTTCAAAAAAAGACGGTTATAAAGTAGCCTGTGAATCGATATTTAAACTGGTTGGTACAAAAAACAAACCTTTTACACCTGCCAAAAGCATCAATATCCTGGGAGATTTTAACCTGGCCGGCGAACTCTGGATTTTGTTGGAATACTATAAAAGAATGGGAGTACATGTCAACGCCACTATTACGGGCGACGGACGTGTTGATGATATATGCAATGCTCACAACGCAGCACTGAATGTGGTTCAATGCTCAGGTTCGATGAATTACCTGGCACAAATGATGAAGGATGAATACAACATTCCTTCGATGCGTGTTTCTTATTTTGGTATTGAAGATATGAGTGATGCATTATACGATGTAGCCCGTTTTTTCAAAGATGATGATATGATGGAGAAAGCCCGTCAGATGGTAAAGGAAGAATTTGCACGGCTGATGCCGCAACTGGCCTGGTATAAGGAACGGTTAACAGGAAAAAAAGCAGCCATCTATGTCGGTGGTGCATTCAAAGCCATTTCATTGGTCAAGGCATTGCGACTCATAGGTGTTGAATCGGTAATTGTAGGTTCACAAACCGGGACTACCGAAGATTATGAATTAATCAAACAACTTTGCAATGAAGGAACTATCATTGTTGATGATTCGAATCCTGTGGAGTTATCCCATTTTGTAAAAGAAAAACATGCCGACATATTTATCGGCGGTGTAAAAGAACGGCCCATAGCACATAAAATAGGACTTGGATTCTGCGATCACAACCACGAACGGAAAGAACCACTGGCAGGATATGAAGGGATGCTCAATTTTGCAGAAGAGATCTATGCCACGGCAATGAGTCCGGTGTGGAAGTTTACGAAGTAAGTTTGAAGGGTTTGAAGGGTTTGAAAGGTTTGAAGGGTTTGAAAGGTTTGAATTTCCGGGTAAATAGTTAATGGTAAATAGTTAAATAGTAAATAAGATGGTCGACACTAAAACATATACATCCACCCGCAACTCATGCAAACTATGTGCTCCTTTAGGTGCATCACTGGTTTTCAAAGGCATTGAAGGTTGCGTTCCGTTAATTCACGGCAGTCAGGGTTGCGCTACGTACATACGCCGGTATATGATCAGTCATTACAAAGAGCCTGTTGATATTGCTTCAAGTAATTTCAGTGAAGAATCAACAGTTTTCGGTGGTAGCAGAAACTTCATTGCCGGAATAGACAATATCATTAAACAATATAAACCGACCGTTATAGGAATCGCTTCAACCTGTTTGTCGGAAACTATCGGTGAAGACATTCCCGGACATATCCGTTCTTATTGTGAAGCATACAAAGGACTGGAAAAAAACCTGCCAACATTTATTCATGCTTCCACTCCAAGTTATTGCGGAAGTCATGCCGAAGGATATTACAATACGGTGTTGGCAACTGTAAAGACCCTGGCTGAGTTTGAGAAAACAGATAATTCGATTACTATCATTCCCGGAATGGTAACTCCTGCCGACATTCGATACCTCAAAGAATTGATGGATGATTTCGGATTGAAATACACCCTTTTTCCTGATTACAGTGAGACCCTCGATAACGAATATACTTCCGAATATCAGTTAATTCCATCAGGAGGAACTCCTGTCTGGAAGATAACACGTATTGGAAATTCAAAAGCAGTAATTGAATTCGGTAATGTTTTTAACAAAGGAGTAAGTCGGACCAAGGATATAGGTTCTATTCAGTCAGCCGGCGAATGGCTGGAATCTGAGCTGTATATAAAGAATTATCAAATGCCGTTACCCATTGGTATTGAAGCTTCCGATAGAATGATCGAAGCATTTAAGACTCTTAGCGGTAAAGAGATTCCAGAAAAACACAGAAAAGAACGGGGACGATTGGTCGATGCGTATGTGGATGCCCATAAATACGTATTTGGTAAAAAAGCCATGTTATACGGTGAAGAGGATTTTGTCACAGCACTGGCCGACTGGTTACACGAAATAGGTGTAGAAACATTCTATAAAAAAGGAGCCGACTTCGAAACGTTGCGTGAAGAAGCAGAAAACTTCAAACCAGATTTTTTAATCGGCAACAGCAAAGGTTATTATATTGCCCGTGAACGTAAAATACCGCTGGTACGACTGGGATTTCCCATTCACGATCGTTTCGGTGCTTCGCGTATTCATCAGATCGGGTATCGTGGTACACAGGAACTTTTTGATCTGGTAGTAAACGCACTGATTGAATTCAAACAGGAGAACTCGCCGATAGGGTATAAATATCTATAATTTACAATTTATTCATTTACAATTTACTATTGATTAGAGCAAGAATTCAGAGTGTATGAAAACCACAATAGTAAATCATTAATACAAGAAGAATATGGAAATGACAGAAGAAAGAAAACAGGCACATCCCTGTTTCAATGAAGAAGCAAAGCATACCAATGCACGTGTTCACCTGCCTGTAGCTCCAAAATGCAATATCCAGTGTAATTATTGCAACCGTAAATACGATTGTGTGAATGAAAGCCGTCCGGGTGTCACTTCATCAGTACTTGCACCGTTTCAGGCAGTCGATTATCTGAAAGAACTGGATACACGTATTGAGAATCTGGCAGTAATCGGCATTGCAGGTCCCGGCGATCCGTTTGCTAATGCAGAAGAAACACTGGAGACAATGCGCCGTGTACATGATGCTTTTCCGGATAAGATATTCTGTCTTTCAACAAACGGATTAAACCTGGAACCTTACATAGACAGAATTGCCGATCTGGGAGTTTCACACGTCACCCTCACCATCAATGCGATCGACCCGACTATCACGGCTAAGATTTATAAATGGGTACGGTTTGAAAAACGCATATACCGGGGAGAAGAAGGAGCTGCTATTTTACTGGAACGTCAACTGGCCTGTATTCCGAAACTAAAAGCCCGCGGTATTACGGTAAAGATAAATTCAATCATCATTCCGGGTGTGAATGAAGACCATATTCCTGAAGTGGCACAAAAATGTGCCGAGTTGGGAGCTGATGTGATTAACTGTATTCCTCTTATCCCAACTGCTGAGACACCATTTGTGGAAGTTCCAAAGCCGGATGCTAAAATGATATTCAGGGTAAGGAACCTATCATCAAAATACCTCAAGATCATGAGTCATTGTGCCCGCTGCCGTGCAGATGCAGCCGGATTGCTTGGACAGGACTTAAGTGACACACACGTATTGCTGAAAGAATACTCTTCGAGGGCTGAAGTGCTCGAGACAGACAAACGACCTTATGTGGCCATAGGTACTAACGAAGGATTACTGGTGAATCTGCATTTGGGAGAAGCAGTTCATCTATACATTTTCGAACAGACCAAAAACGGCTATAAGCTCGTTGAAGTTCGTAATACCCCACCAAAGGGAAAAGGTGACGAACGATGGCTTAACCTGGCACGCAGCCTGACAGATTGCAGAGCGTTGCTGGTCAGTGGTGTCGGTGAGAACCCCAAAGCCATGCTAACAGGTTGTGGCATACACGTTGTGGAAATGACAGGATTGATCGATGAAGGACTGGAAGGTATTTACAACAACAAAGTAATTCGTTCAATGGCTAAACCCGATGCATTCAAATGTGGAAGTGGATGTAAAGGAACTGCACAGGGATGCGGCTGATAAATTTACAATTTATTCATTTACAATTGCCGGATTTAAAAACTTATTAAAATTATAAATTTATTATCAATCATAAAATGAAAAAACCTCAATATCACATTTTGGTATGCAACTCGTTTCGTGTTGCGGGAGATGCACAAGGTGCATGTAACAAAAAAGGAGCAAGTTCATTGCTTCAGTATATATCGGAAGAAGCCTCAGACCGTGGCATGGATGTCGCTGTCAGCACAACTGCCTGTCTGAACGTATGCACACAAGGACCTGTAATGGTCATTCATCCAAATAATTTTTGGTATGGTGGTGTAGAATCGGAATCAGTGATTGATGAAATATTCGATTCACTTGAAAGTGACGAACTCTGCGAGAAGTATTCAATTGCAGATTAAAAATGATAACCCGAATAAGAGTCATAAAAGCTGAAAAGTATTTAGTAAATAGTTGAATAGTTGCATAAAACTTCAAACTTTCATAATTATCATAATTATCATGGTTCATCAGTTTTTATGACTGCTTATAAAATATCGGAACAAAATGAATTCACCCTATTTCATCGATACCACCCTACGTGACGGAGAACAATCTCCCGGAGTCGTATTTTCTCTTCAGGAGAAGATCCGCATTGCTGCATTGCTGAATGGAGCCGGGGTCCCTGAAATTGAGATAGGGACACCTGCCATGGGTGAAACTGAAATTCAGGATATCCGTACACTCTGCGCTATGGGATTTGATTTCAAAACATTATCCTGGTGCAGGGCTACCAGGAATGATATCCGGAGTGCTAAATCAGCAGGAACAGACGGGGTACATATATCCTATCCTGTATCTGACATCTTAATGAATGCGATGGGGAAAAATAAAACCTGGGTCATTCAACAACTGAAAGAACTTATCGATTTTGCTTCACCGATGTTCGGATATGTCACCATTGGTGCTCAGGATGCTTCGCGTGCAGAGGCCGGTTTTTTAAAAGAATTCGTATGTGCTGCCGGAGCTTTTGGAGCTTCACGTGTCAGGTTAGCCGATACCGTGGGTCTGCTTAACCCAATCAGTATAATTAAAATGGTAAAATCTGTCCGTAGTGTCGAAAAAGTTCTTCCTCTTGAGATTCATGCACACAACGATTTGGGAATGGCAACTGCCAACACTCTGGCTGCATTTATGGCCGGAGCAACTTGCCTGAGTACCACCATTAACGGACTTGGAGAAAGAGCAGGAAATGCTGCTATGGAAGAAGTGGCTATGGCATTGGAATTAAGTGCCGGAGTACCATCAACATTACACACCGAACACTTTGCTGAAATGTGTGCCTATGTTGCCGGAGTATCTAAACGTTCGATCAGTGAGAATAAACCAATAACCGGCAGTTTAGTGTTGAGCCATGAGAGTGGAATTCATACACGCTGTCTGTTGAAAAACAGGAATACCTACCAACTTATTCGTGCTGCCAGCATAGGGCGTGAAGAACAGGAATTTGTCATTGGCAAACATAGTGGCAAATCAACCATCGTACATTTTCTGGAAGAAGCACATTTACCGGTAAATGAGGAAGCCTGTTCCGATTTGATCGAGATAGTAAAAGAAACTGCCGACAGGCTTAAAAGGACGCTTACGAAGGAAGAACTATTCAATCTGTATGCCTCTGTCTACACCAAAAAGAATCACACTGTTTTCAATTGTAAATTTTAAAATTATAAATCATGGATGCAACTATTGTCCCCGATCCGGAAATGCGCAAACATTCATTATCGTGTTTGCAATATGCCAATGGATTCTTTACAGCTTTTCAAAAAAGCCTGTATAATAAAAACTCCCGTTTTGATAATGACCTGCTATACGATTTTGCAGTTCTGAGTCATGAGAAGTATTTTGTAGCCCTAATGGCACGTTACGACTGGCATGCGTCCCATCATATGCCCATTGCACTTTATAAGGAAGCACTCGAATTCGATCCGGAACTTACCGAAAGCATGAAACAAACCAGTATTTTAGTTGGTAAATTTGAAGCTATTTGTTCGCTGGAAGGTTTTGGATACCGCACACCTTCAACAGCTGAATTACAAGCAATGGAAACAGGCATTCAGGAAATAAAGGACCTCGTGGAAAAAAGGGCTGCTGAGATTTAAAAGGCGATCCGTGTTTTGCGTTCCGTGTTCCGTGTTCCGTGTTTCGTGTTCTGTGTTCTGTGTTTCGTGTTATTTGTTCTGCGTTCTTATATCTTGATTCCTTGTCTTGGTTCATTGTTCATTGTTCTATACTCTTAGTTCTTTGTTCATGACTCTATACTCATTGTTATTAACTCTTTGTTAAATGTCTTTTCTACCCATTTCAAATCCCTGAAATTTAATCATTTTCCTTCTTTTTGGTCCGCATTCCCTTCACCGTTGGTTTTTATTTCATTTTTGATAAAAACAGTCAAAATGCACTCATAAAGCAGAGATAATATACTCATAAAATAGAAAATAAAAAGTTTATTTTATTACTGTAATTATTTTGTATTTGAATAATTTTTATTTTTTTTATACTTAAAACCGGATAGGAACGAAACAATACCGTATTGTATGGCAAACCAGAACAGAAGATGGCTGAATTATTAAAATTCTTACTTTTTACTTTTTGATAATCCTGTTTAAAATAACCGGTTGTATTCGAAGAATTTCACTTTTACTGTCAGCCTTGATTTAATCCTAATTGATGCTGGAGATATGGTGCAAGAATTAGTAATTAATACTGTAAAAATTTAGAAGTAAATTACAAAGTCATCAATCAAAAATTAGTCAACCACAAAAACACTTTTGTAGATCCATGTTTTCTAAAAAGAATGGTAATGGTAAATGATTGAACAATGAGAATAGATAATTATTCTGTAGGTAGGTAAGTAAGTAATGAACAATTAACAATTATTTGAACGCTGAAATTTAAGCTTATGAAGATGAATAAAAAAAAACATTAAATATCTACAATTACTTAATTAAAAAGTAGTTGTCTATATTTCAGGAATATTTTATGTTATGTTCTTTTTGAATGAAGAATTCGATTGGGATTTTCATATAGTTAATCCGGAAACTCATCTTTGAGTCAGTTTTGATCGGACTAAAATTCTCAGAAATGAATATGAACTTGGAATGAAAGAATCAAAAAGAGGAAAGAAACTTTTAAGATTTTAAATTTAATAATCAATCCGATCATACGATGGTATAAACCGTCTACGTTTTTATTGCTCACTCTTCAATGGAAAAACCAGATGGAGAATTCTGGGACCTGATAAATGCAGTGCCATTGAAAATTGACATTCATAAACTTAAATCAGCAGTAAATATTCGGACATTTATCAGACTGAAAACATCTTATAATTCATCGTTTAAAACAATAAAACCAGGCTTTCACTTCGTTTACCCGACCTGCCTGTTCATAGGTCTGGCATTTAAGTAAAAGGACATTAAAAGCATCTTCAATTTCATCGAGTGTAAAAGCCATTTCCTGTTTAGTAAGTATTTCTATTAACTCCGAAAGAGTTTTAGCAGTATACAATGACTTCCGGAAATCACCATCCGAGTCGACCATTGATATAAAATTAATTGCGTTTTGCAGGCTCATCTTTTATATTTACAATTTATTCATTTACAATTTACAATTGCGTGACAGATTTTTGTGTTTTAAACAACTTACCGATCAATCAACTCATCAATTACTTTTCCTCTGCACAATCCGTATTGCAAACAGCACAAGAGCCTCCACATACAGCAGTATTAGTCATAGCAGCTTCCATATCGAAAGGAAACAGTTCGTTGTTTATAAACTTTCCAATATTTTCGTCCAATAAATTACCAATAGATTTATAGACACGAAATCCTTTATTAACCAGCACCTTTAATGCCATTGGTTGAACCTGACTGGATATGACGGTAGATACTTTTTCAAGTTCGAGAGCCGGGAGCAATTCGCCCATATTGGGAGCCAGATCGAGTGTTTTCATCCAACGACCTACATGTATTTCAGTATCATAAATACAGATGAATCCAATGACATTGAAACTACCCGCAATGTGATTTCTTTGCAACTCTTTATCTACTACAGGAATGGCTATCTTCATATTTTCGGATTTGATATATAAATATTTTCTGATACTTCATACTACAAATGACATCACATCTACAATTTCTTAGTCCAGAAAAGCATACCGGGAGTACATGCATCAAAACCCAGGCTGTGGTATAATCCCTGAGCAAGGATGTTATCTTCGCGGACTTCAAGGGTAATTTTGCAATAATCACGTTCCCGGGATAGTTCAATCAATTGAACCATTAGAGCTTTCCCCAATCCTTTCCCTCTGAAACCGGCATACACGATAATATCATGAACATATAGGTATGACTTCACCTTGAAAGTAGAAAAATTAATAAAACAGGTGGTCAGGCCTGCAATTTCACCATCATACAATACAAAAAGCACAAGTGCCGAAGGGTGATTGGCAAGCCCATCGACCAATCGAAGCTGTTTCAATTTATTCAAAGGAAGTGCGTCACCCATTGGATCGGTCATATAATGATTCAGCAAACCTACCAGTGCTTCTAAATGCATTGGGTTCTCATAATCACAGTATTCGAAGGAAATATTCATTCGTTGATTGGTTGATTGGTTGTTTGGTTAATTGGTTGATTAAGTAATTGGGTGATAAGTTGATTAAGTTGATTGGGTTGATTAAGTTGATTGAGTTGATTAAGTTGATTTGTTGAGAATGTTACTTCTTAGTCTTAAATAGTAAATAGTAAATGAATAAATAGTAAATCTTTTAATTACCTCTTACTCCTTCTTTATTCTTACAGCTTAAACCTCCGGGTATCAATATCATATTTCTTCACACGTATTCCCATCATTCGTTCGGTAATTCCGAGATGCTCGGAAGCTTTGGCACTATTTCCCTTACAGGAGATGAGTGCATCCATAATAATCTGCTTTTCCATTTTATCCAATATTGTGTCCAGAGTACCCGATTGCATAGTTTCGGTGGAAGCTGCAGTCTGCAGGGAAGCGGGCAGATTATGCGTACGTATTACCTGATCAGGACTAAGGATACAGGCTCTTTCAATACAGTTTTCCAGCTCGCGGATATTCCCCGGCCAGTGGTAAACCATCAGAGTGTCAATTGCCGAAGCAGTAATACGTTTAATATTCTTACCATGACGTTTGTTGAATTTATCGATAAAGAAGTCGGTTAGAACAGGAATATCATTAATCCGGTCACGCAATGAGGGTATATACACCGGAAATACATTGATCCGATAATACAAATCTTCGCGGAACAGATCCTTTGATATTAAATCTTCTAAATTCCTGTTGGTTGCACAAAGAATTCGTACATCAACTTTGATGGGTTTGGTACTGCCTACACGTTCAATTTCCCTCTCCTGCAAAACCCTGAGAAGTTTTACCTGTGTCGAAGCCGGAATATCTCCGAATTCATCCAGAAAAATAGTTCCCCCATTCGCTGCTTCAAACCGTCCAATGCGTTGAACAGTAGCACCGGTAAACGATCCTTTTTCATGACCAAACAATTCACTTTCAATCAGACTCTCCGGTAAAGCTGCACAGTTCACTTTAATAAATGGTTTTCCTTTTCGTAAACTGTTGTAATGTATGGCATCGGCCACCAGTTCTTTCCCGACACCGCTTTCACCACGTATCAACACAGTTGCATCGGTAGTAGCCACGCTTTCGATTAATGAAAACACCTCATTCATTTTACTCGAATTGCCTTTTATCTTATCAGGCATAATCCGGTTACGTAGTTCTCCCCGCAGATTATTATTTTCGTTGCGTAACTGTTCCATTTCTTCAGCATATTCCTGTCTGCGACGCATAGTCCTGCCAATCATTGAGCCTACTATTTTGAGCAAACGCACATCATAATCAAACGAGACAGCACCTATATATACTTTATGAAAACTTAATGTTCCTATATTTTCATCTTTATATCGGATCGGGGTACAAATAAACGAAACATCTACGCCGTCAATTGCTGTTGGGGCATGAGTTAAATTCAAAAACTCTTCCGACATGGCTATTTTTGGTATCATAATGGTTAAGCCATCCTTAATCACTTGACCAATAATCCCCTGTCCAATCTGATAAACTGCCTTCATACGTTCCGACTCGGTAATTCCATAGGATCCTTCGATCACAATATTTGAATTTTCGCGATTCAAAACGGTCAGAATAATACGTTCTGCATTCAAGTGGCCGGCTAATATTCCAATCACTTCATCCAGATTTATCTCCTTATTACTTAACAATGAACTTAATTCCAGTAAGAAATCAAGTTCTTTTGTACCGTAACAATCAGGCTTATTATACTTACAGATTGATTCCATATATCATTTTATTTATACCTTATGATATTATATATGTTATTAAACATACTATCGTCTGCAAATATACGAATAATACTATCATTAAGACATATAAATATGCGTTTTTATTTTGACAATTTAAATTTAACATTTTTAAGTTCCATTTCAGGTGTGAGTAACTAACAAATCGGATTACATGAAAGTATATTTTTTATTCATTTGTATTCTGGAATCTTTTTATGAAGGTTTCAACGATGGAATAGGGTTGATGTCAGACATGTTTTTATTTCTGATTGATTTAAAATATCATTACTTTTTTCAATGCAGTATTTAAACAGAATACAAACTAAAAAAGAAAATAATATCCTGTTTATTTGAATGATAAAGCTACATTTAATTGTTCGGGAAGTTTATATGATGAGCAAAACAAAAAAAAATGTACTTTTGTAGACATTCTGAATAAACAGAAAGTAAGCTACCTTGTAAGATAATTTCTACCGATATAAAATAAATATGATACTAAACTATATCTGGATTGCCTTTTTAGTCATTGCTTTTGTTGTAGCATGCGTGCAAACAATTTTCTTTGGTAATTCACAGATTTTTTCAGAGATAATGAATGCCGCATTTGGCTCAGCCAAGAATGGATTTGAGATATCACTGGGTTTAACAGGTGCCCTTTCTCTTTGGTTGGGAGTCATGAAAATTGGCGAAAGAGGAGGAGTACTGGAGCGGTTATCAAGGATGGTTGCACCTTTCTTCGTCAGGATATTTCCTGAAATACCGAAAGGTCATCCGGCTACCACGAGCATATTTATGAATTTGTCGGCCACGATGCTGGGACTCGACAACGCTGCCACTCCAATGGGACTAAAAGCAATGAAAGAGTTGCAGGAGTTGAATACCGATAAGGATACAGCGTCCAATTCAATGATATTATTTTTAGTACTGAATACTGCCGGTTTAACCCTTATTCCGATAAGTATCATGGTGTACCGGGCACAAATGCATGCAGCAAATCCAGCCGATATATTTATCCCTATATTGTTAGCCACCTTTATTGCTTTTATAACCGGTCTGATCAGCGTGGCCATTGTACAGAAAATCAATTTGTTCAATAAGGTTGTTGTTGGGACTTTAGGGGGATTAATCGCGCTTATCATTGCTATTATTTATTTTCTAAGCGGATTACCCAAAGAACAAATAGCTAAGTATTCGAGTTTTGCTGCAAACTTTATCCTTTTCTCCATTATTATTTCGTTTATACTAATGGCTTTAAAGAAAAAAGTGAATGTATACGATTCGTTTATTGAAGGGGCAAAAGAAGGATTTCATGTAGCCATAGGCATTATCCCCTACTTAATAGCGATTCTGGTAGCCATCGGTATGTTTCAGGCTTCAGGTGCACTCACTTTCCTGACCGATGGAATAAGGTGGTTGGTCGGACTATCAGGCATCAACACCGAATTTGTAGATGCACTGCCTACTGCTTTTATGAAACCGTTAAGCGGAAGCGGATCACGCGGAATGATGCTGCAGACCATGCAATTGCATGGCGCTGATTCATTTGTCGGTCGGCTTTCGAGTATTATTCAGGGATCAACGGACACAACATTTTATATTATAGCTGTTTACTTTGGTTCGGTTGGAATAAAAAACACCCGGTATGCCATTGTTTGTGGGTTGATAGCCGATTTAGCGGGGATCACGGCTGCTATTCTGCTGGGTTATCTGTTTTTTCATTAAAGGAACAAGCATTCTACACGATCACTAAACAGGCATTATAGACACTTCACTAGTTACAAACAGAAACAGAATCAAATTAAAATGATACAATTTATTGCAGAAGGAGTAAAACTTCCAGTTCTGTCTAAACAAAAAATAACCCGTTGGATAAAAGACACAGCGGGTGTATATGGAAAGAAGACGGGCGAAATTGCGTACATTTTCTGTACAGACGAGCGTATACTGGAAGTAAACAGAAAATATTTAAAACATGATTATTTTACAGATATAATTACGTTTGATACTTCTCAGGGTGAATTTATTTCAGGCGATCTATTTATCAGTTTAGAAACTGTTGAAAGCAATGCTGAAGAATTTAATGTGAGTTTTGAGAATGAACTGAAACGAATTATAATTCATGGGATTTTACATTTATGCGGACAGGATGATAAAACGCCGGAATTACGTTTGGAAATGACACGAAAAGAAAATTTAGCCCTTCAAATGTATTCTTAGTAGTAGTAAATTAACTTATTTATCAAACATGAAACTCGATATACTACTAACTCACTAATTTTGCAATTTAATGTTAAATAAAGGCACGAGTTAAAGGCCAATTTATCATCATTAAAAGATTATCACTACTTTTGTTGCAGGTTATTGATAGAGTTGATAAAATTAAAACGCAAAAAACCCGTTTAAGTCTAATTAATTATTCTCATAGAAACAATATGAAATTAAAACTAATTAGATTATTTTTTTTAGGCGTTTTTTGTCTCTTATCAATTTATGTTTCATCACAAGAATTAGAACTGGATGAATACAGGGCAGAAATTGGCATTTCGGGCGGAGGTGCTTACTATTTAGGGGATGCAAACAGTGTTGTTTTTAATTCCACTCAATTAAGTTACGGGGCTTATTTCAGATATCGCTTTAACCCCCGGATTGCACTAAAGGCTGAATTTGGCAGTACAAAGATTAAAGGTACTTTTAATGAATTTAACAACTTAACTGAAATCGTTGAGAACCCTGTAAAATCATTTGATCTGACCGGAGAATTTAACTTCTTCGATTTAGAGAAAAATGAATACAAACAGTATAGCAAAATATTTTCACCTTATATTTTTGCTGGTGTGGGGATAATGTCTTATAATGGAATGAACCAAAAAGACTCAACGAACATAAGTGCCCAAAAGCTCACTCTAAGTATTCCTTTTGGACTTGGGATGAAAGTAAAATTAGGCAACCGCTGGAACCTGAATGTTCAATGGACAACAAGGTTATTACTGGCGGATAACCTGGAAAATATTGCTGAGTTGAATAACAAAAATAATTTAAACGGATCGAACCCGTTCAACAATGATTTTTTATCAACCCTAACTGTCGGTATTGGTTTTGACATTTGGAAAAAACATTGCGATTGCTTAAATTCTTCAGGTATTAAAAACAGTCATTAAGTCACGAAAAGAGAACAGATACATGCCATTATACAAAGATAAATTAGATAAAACACGTTTACCAAAGCACATAGCGATCATAATGGATGGCAATGGACGTTGGGCAAAAGAACGGGGTTACGATCGAATTTTCGGACATCAAAATGGTGTTACTTCTGTGCGTGAAACGACTGAAGCAGCTGCTGAAATTGGCATTGAATACTTAACTCTTTACGCTTTTTCGACGGAGAACTGGAATCGTCCACAATCGGAGGTTGATGCATTAATGGAATTATTAATAGATACTATTGAAAAAGAAACTCCTGTTTTGAATAAAAATAACGTTCGGTTAGTGGCGATTGGCGATTTAAGCAGATTACCAGGCAAAGGAGGAGAGAAACTTCAACGTTGTATTGCTACAACATCTTCAAACACAGGCCTTGCATTAGTATTAGCATTGAGTTATTCTTCACGTTGGGAAATAACGAAGGCTTTGAAAGAAATATGCAGTGAAATTCAGGTCGGTAAGTACACTGTGGATGATATAAATGATGAATTGATAAGCAATCATTTGACAACAAAATCAATTCCTGATCCTGATTTATTAATAAGAACCAGTGGAGAAATACGTATTAGTAATTTTTTACTTTGGCAAATAGCATATACTGAGTTATATTTTACTCAGACACATTGGCCTGCTTTCCGAAAAGAAAATTTATATCAAGCAATTTATGAATTTCAACAACGTGAACGTCGCTTTGGTAAATAATTAAACCAAATCAGCAACGCACAACACTCCACAAATAAATTATGCACTACAAAACGTTTTTTTCTTTAACCTTGTTGATTATTTTAAGCCAAGTTCTTGGAGCACAAACAACCACAGTAAAAGATTCGACCATCTTGCCAATTATTGAATACAGCAATTCTACGCCAAAGTACGAAATTGCTGCAATAACTGTAACGGGTGCCGGAAATTACGAAGATTTTGTACTAATCGGTTTTTCAGGTTTAGCTGTCGGAGATATTGTTAATGTTCCCGGGGATGCAATAACCAAAGCAGTAAAAAGGTTTTGGAAACAAGGGCTTTTTTCAGATGTAAAAATACTTGCCACAAAAATCAAAGATGGAAAGGTTTGGTTAAACATTTCATTGAAAGAACGTCCGCGGGTATCTGAAGTGAATTATGTCGGGTTGAAAAAATCCGAGATCGAAGAACTTGAAGTAAAAATCGTGATCATTAAAGGAAACCAGATAACTCCAAACATTTCGGACAGAGCCAAGAAAGTCATTGATAAATTCCTGGAAGAAAAGGGATTTTTAAATGTCGTAGTAAATGTATATCAACGAAATGATCCAAAAAAATCGGGCTTTGTTATAGTGGATATAAATGTAGATAAGAAACTCAAAACAAAAATTCATCAACTTATTTATTCTGGAAATACTGTTTTGACTCATAATCAAATCAACAAGGCAATGAAAAAAACCAATGACCATAATTGGCGGAACTTTTTCAGGACTAAAAAGTTTGTGCGTGAAGAATATGAAAAAGACAAAATTGCACTGATCGACAAATATAATGAAATTGGCTATCGTGATGCCTTTATCGCATCGGACAGTGTAGTTACTTTTGATAACAAAACAGTAAACGTGTATATTAAAATAAACGAGGGTAAAAAATATTATTACCGAAACATAAAGTGGATTGGAAATACGATTTATCCTTATGACTATATGAATACCATATTAGGAGTTAAAAAAGGGGAAGTTTATAATCACAAAAATTTGATGGCAAGACTGTCAACCGATGACGATGCTGTCAGCAAACTTTATCAGAACCGTGGTTATTTATTTTTCAATGTAGATCCTGTTGAAGTTCAGGTTTCAAATGATTCAATCGACTTTGAAATGCGTATTTATGAAGGGAAGCCCGCAACAATTAATGAAATAGGAATCAAAGGAAACACCCGGGTTTATGAACACGTTATACGACGCGAATTACGTACAAAACCAGGACAATTATACAGTCAGGAAGATATCATGCGTTCTTTGCGTGAATTGGCACAAATGGGACATTTTGATCCTGAAAAGATCAAACCGGACATTCTGCCTGACCAGGAAAATGGTACAGTAGATATCAATTATGAACTTGAAACAAAGGGAAGTGATCAGATAGAATTTTCAGCCGGTTGGGGATCAACAGGTGTTGTCGGAAGTATTGGATTAAAATTCAGCAATTTCGCTATACAAAACATATTCCGTCCGGCTACCTATCGGATAGTACCCCAGGGAGAAGGCCAGACTCTGACAATAAACGGTCGAACGAACGGTCAATCGTACTCATCGGTAAGTCTGTCATTTTTAGAACCCTGGTTGGGAGGTAAACGTCCAAACTCGCTGTCCTCTTCGATTTATTACTCCACACAATCGGATGTAAGTAGTCGTTATGCTGCCAGTTCTTCAAATTATATCAATTCATTGGCAAGCAGCTATGGGTATGGAAATTCCAGCAGCAGCTACAGCACCTTATATCAAAGTGAAATAGATCCAAACAAATACATGCGTACAATTGGTGCTTCACTCGGTTATGGTAAACGTTTAAGTTGGCCGGATGATTATTTTGTTTTCCAGGGTGAAGTATCGTATCAATTATTTATGCTTAAAAACTGGTTATACCTGCCACCATTAACTGATGGTAATTACAACAACTTAAGTTTAAATCTGACTTTAAGTCGTAACTCGATCGATAATCCGATTTTTACCCGTTCAGGTTCGTCATTCTCTCTGGGATTAAAAATCACTCCACCTTACTCGGTTTTAAATGGTGGAAAAATTGGTGGAAAATCATATTCGGATGCAACGATGACAAGTGCCGACAGATACAGATGGCTTGAATATCATAAATGGACTTTTACCGGAAAGACATTTACACCATTAACACCTGACAACAAACTGATATTAATGAGTAGAGCCATGTTCTCTTATTTGGGAGAGTACAACAAAAACGCTCGATCTCCATTTGAGACATTTAATATGGGTGGTGACGGAATGTCAAGTTATACCAGTTACGGTACCGATTACATTGCAATGCGTGGGTACACAAGCGGTTCGTTGACTCCATATGACTCAAAAACCTCTGCAAATGTTGGATACTTATATGACAAGTTCACCATGGAGTTACGTTATCCTTTATCTCTGGAACAATCGGCAACCATTTATGCTTTAACTTTTGTAGAAGCAGGTAATTGTTTTAATAAAATGTCCGATTATAATCCGTTTGATTTAAAACGTTCTGCCGGAGTCGGTGTTCGTATCTTTCTTCCAATGTTTGGTATGATGGGAATCGATTGGGGTTATGGATTTGATAAAATCAACGGTACCCGAAGCGGAAGTCAATTTCACTTCGTCTTAGGACAAGAATTATAAACGGGATTATCCGGTTTAAAACAAAAAGAGCATTTATCAAAATAAGTAAATGCATTTCAATTATTTTTTGGCAAAGAATTTGTAAAGACAACATCAATTAAAAATTGGAGTTCTAACCTTTAAAAGAAAATAAAAAAATGAGAAAACTAATTATTGCGCTCTGCCTGTTACTTGGGATTACTTTTGCCGGAAATGCTCAGAAATTTGCGATGGTAGATATGGAATATATTATGAAAAATATTCCTGCCTATGAAACAGCAAACGATCAATTGAATCAGATATCCAAAAAATGGCAGTCGGATGTTGATGCTCAAATGCTGGAAGTTCAGAAAATGTATAAAAACTATCAGACTGAGCTGGTATTTCTTTCGGAAGATATGAAAGCGAAACGTGAAGAAGAAATTGTTGGAAAAGAAAAAGCGGTACAGGAATTAAAACGCGGCTACTTTGGACCTGAAGGCGAACTGTTTAAAAAACGGCAGAGCTTGATGAAACCGATTCAGGATGAAGTATATACAGCGATACAAGATATAAGTAAAGAGAAGGATCTTGAACTCGTTTTTGATAAGAGCTCATCAATGAGTGTTATTTTCACATCGCCAAAACTAGATATTAGCGACGTTGTTCTCCAAAAATTGGGATATTCAAAATAATTATTTAAATTTGCAACCCATTACAAAATAATAAAAACTCAAAATAAACAAAACATGTTCAAAAAAATTGCATTAGTATTACTTTGCGCACTTCCATTTAGTTTAATGGCGCAAGAAGTTAAGTTAGGTCACGTAAATTCTCAGGAGATTCTGACAATTATGCCGGAACGCACAGTCATTGAAAAAACAGTCGGTGATTTACAAACTCAATGGGAAAAAGAATTGGTCAAAATGCGTGAAGAATATTACGCAAAAGTAAAAGAATTTCAGGAAAAACAAGCTACAATGCCAGAGAGCATTAAATCAGCACGTCAAGGTGAAATTTCTGATCTTGAACAACGTATCTCAACATTTAATCAGACCGCAAGTGAAGATTTACGCAAGAAACAACAAGAGTTATTTACTCCTGTTATTGACAAAGTGAAAAAAGCGATTAATGAAGTAGGTAGTGAAAACGGTTATTTGTATATTTTTGATTTAAGCACTCAAAGTATCATTTATCAATCGCCTAAATCGAACGATGTAACTCCACTTGTTAAGAAAAAACTTGGCTTGAAGTAAAACATAAAATGCTTACAAAAAAAGACGTTAATGGAATTTCCATTAACGTCTTTTTTTGTAAGCACTGCCAGTTGAATAGGAACTTCAAATTTGAAATCTATTTTTGTGACTAAGAAGAAAAATAAATGAAGATGACTCCAATTTTATTAAACTGCAATTTTCTTTATTGTAGAATGTATTGTTTAAAACCACTTGAAAATAAATCATATCAAGAGTCAATGCTGAGAGCTATATAAATGACCGTATTTCGATTTATTTACTATTTATGAGAGTTTGTATAAGAAGGCTTTAAGATAGTTCTGATCGGATTAAAACAAGCTTTGAAGTTGTCTTTCCAAATCATTTGCTTTGAAACTTTCTGCATGGACATTGTGGTATGGAGGAATAGTCGATTTTTGAAGTAAAAAAATAAAAAGTAGCACGTTTTTTGGCTTTTAAATACAGCACTAACATTGTCCGATTCCAACTGTCCCGATTCATCAAATCTCATTAGGGAACCAGGATTAGCATTGAATATATCAAAAAAATAAACCCAATTAATTATCTTAATACTTTCCAGAGAAAAGGTAGAGTAGTAAGTTAATGAACCGGGGTTCAACAAATACGGAATATCGAGTTGGAATACTAATTCTTAAGGTTTAAAAGTTTTTGAAGTTTGGCTTTAAAACTAATATTTTCCATAAACCCTGAAAAATTTTCAGCACCGGGTCCATATGCAAAAACAGGTACTGGGACTCCCGAATGATTTTTTGTTGAAAACAGAGCATTCATTTTATCAGAGTTGAATTTCCCATTTAAAATAGTCATTCCACCAGTCTCGTGATCTGCAGTTATAATGACTAATGTATTTCCATCTTTTTTAGCAAAATCAAGGACATGTCCTATTGTCTGATCGAAATCAAGGACTTCTTTGATCATTTGCACCGAATTATTATCATGCCCGGCCCAGTCTATTTGTGAACCTTCTATCATCAGGAAAAATCCTTTTTTATTATTAGCTAAAATATCAATGGCTGCCAGGGTAGCATCCGGTAACATTGACCCTCTTTCGGGCATACCCGGATTTTGATCTTCGTAAAGTAATCCGGCTAATTTGCCCGATTTTATGGCTTTAACAGCATTCAAATCATACGCAATCTGATAGTTCTTTGCTTTTAATTCATTAGTCAGATTACGACCATCGGTTCTGTCTTCAAAATACTTCCTGCCACCACCAATAAATACATCGATATCAGATTTCAGATAATCGGTTGCAATCTCTTCGTTCATATCCCGGTTAACCTGATGGGCGATAAATGAAGCGGGGGTAGCATGTGTTACCGCGCAGGCAACAACTATTCCTGTCGACAATTTATTCTTTTCAGATAGTTCGAGAATTGATGCTACAGCAACAGAATCAGGTCCCATACCGATCATGCCGTTTTTGGTCTTAATTCCACAGGCTAAGGCAGTACCACCGGCACCTGAATCAGTTGTAAAATTATTGGCTGAATATGTTTTTGAAAAACCACTATACGTGCAACGCTCAAGTTGAAGACTATTGCCATTAGCTACCATTCCGGCATATATTTGAGCAAGCCCCATGCCATCACCTATTAAAAAGATGACATTCTTTGGTCTTTTTATAGCTGAAACAGGTTGGATACTGAAGGAGAAGAGAATGAATGCAATAAGTAACGGAACGTTTTTCATTTGATATTTATGGTTATTTTTCATTCAAAAGAGAAAACCACAGATACACAAAATCAAAGGATAATAAATTAATTCAAATGTATAGGTTGGCTTATGGGATACTTAAGTAAATAATAATTAATAATTTCCAGGACGCAGAAATGAAGCTTTTATAAATTAACAAAATGATTGATAAATATCTGCAATTAATTGTCTTGGTTAATCAAGTTGAACATTTTGATTTACATTTCAATTCAGCGTTTAGGAGAGAGCATTAGAAATTCCCATCAATTCCTTTCTGAGAGATTTCAATCTTTCTACAACTTCTGTTTGTTTGGCTACAGCATCTTTTTTTTGACTTAGTTTCCTCTTTACGCCATCAAGAGTAAGTTTCTGCTCATTTACTAAATAAATTATAGATTTAATCAGAGCAATGTCCTCGGATGAATAAAACCGGGTACCTTTTACGTTCCGTTTCGGTTTAAGTTGTTTAAATTCCTTTTCCCAAAAACGCAGATTTGATTGATTTACCTCAAACATTACAGCAACCTCAGAAATAGAATAGAAGAGCTTTTCCATAATCCAATTGGGAATAATTATTTAATAATTTTCAAACGTTGACCTGTTCGAAGTTTCGAACCCCGAATGTTGTTCCATTTCTTTAATTTGGAAACAGAAACCCCGTTATTGGCAGCAATTGTACCAATCGTCTGACCTCTCTTGACTTTATAATAAATCACCTTTCCATATCCTCCGGGAGTAATGGTGGAAGCAGCCTGAAGAATTTCTATTTCACTCCGGCGGTTATTAATCAATTCATCGGCTTTGTACGAAACGACTTCATTGAACTTATCAATAAAAGTATTGGCATAATTCAAAGGAAGACACAATGCATAGGGTCTGATATCTCCCGGTATTAAATCTCTTCGGTATTGAGGATTTAGAAGTCGCACTTCCTCAATTGGAAGATTTAAAACTGCTGCTATCTGACCCAGGTGAATTCGTTGATGCACCATCACGGTATCTGTCAGAGCGGGCATATTTACAATAGCTGGACACAGGTTATGTTCGGCAGCAAAATTTAAGGTATAATTGGCAGCAATAAAAATCGGGACATATCCCCGGGTTTCTCTTGGAAGGTAAGGATAAATGGCCCAATAATCTCTCTTCCCCCCTGCCCTTCGAATAGCTTTATTGACATTTCCCGGACCACAATTGTAAGAAGCAATTACTAAATTCCAGTCTCCGTAAATTGAATACAAATCCTTCAGAAAATGAGCGGCAGCGTTTGTCGCTTTAACAGGAGATAATCGTTCGTCTACCAGGCTATTAATTTCCAACCCGTACATTCTTCCTGTTCCAATCATTAATTGCCACAATCCGGCAGCACCCATACGTGAAACAATGGTGGTATTCAGGGCAGATTCAATAATGGATAAATATTTTAATTCGAATGGTAAATTATTCGCACCTAACACTTGTTCAAAAATAGGGAAATAATAACTGCTCATTCCCAACATGTATTCCACCTGACGGCGTTTACGGACGGTGTATAAATCGATATAAGCTTTAACGGTAGGATTAAAAGGCATCTCCATCAAACAGGGCATTTTGGATAGCCTCAATTTATAAATCGAATCAGAGACAAGGCCCAGATCAGTTGTTGATTTACAGTTTGAAGTATTCGCTCGTTGAATCACCCATGACTGGAGCATATAGTCAAGTGTGTTATTAAATTCTGCCGGAATAGTTAATGTTGTGTCCATTATTGACTTTTCATCAACCACAACTTTCTTGTTTTGTGATAAACAAATTGTCGAACTCAGAAACATCAAATATACAACAGAAATAAGGACTTTAAAATTCATCTTTAATATGTTTTCAAATAAAATCAAACTATTTTAAACTAATACTACATTGCAAACCAAATGTATTGTTTACACCATATTTATTAACCATCAAAGCAGGTTGAATATGCATTGATAAATCAGGACTTATATCAAAGTCGTATAACTGTGCATCCACGTAAGCATCTACAATTGACAGAGCATAACAGGCAATCGTGATGATGACACTTAAATCCCGGTATCGGCGGGAACCATCCATTGCAGTTTTTAAAATCGGCGTATATCCTTCAATTCCACCATAATTAACATTGATATCATACCCTTTTGGTAAAATCTGATAGAAACTGACAGCACTGTGATTCTTATCAACGATTGCCCTGTATGATTTATCCGAAGAATACCTCAGAATATCAAAATACGCATTTTTATACGACTGATAACGACCCGAATTCCAGGTTATAGCATAGGCACAACCTAAAAAAGCGCCATATACGATGGGTAACTTCCAATACTTTTTATTTAGTATTTGACCATACCCCGGTATTATAACTCCCATCCATACCGCTTTCAGCGGATCCGGTTTAAATGCTTTCGGTTTCAGGGAATCAGGAACCAGAACAACCTCAATTTTATCGATTTTTTTATCATACAGTCTGGCAACGGTATCTTTTGGCAACTGATTTTTAATAGAATCTATCTGAGCCTGAACACCAGCCGACATCAGTAAAATTAAAAGTACCAGTATGTATGAGTTTTTATTCACAAAATTTAATTTTAAATTTTATCGAACAACTCCATAATACTTGTTAATTCTTCATCGTTTGTAAAAGGGATAGATATCTTCCCTTTGCCGGCAGGATTACAGGTAAATTCAATACGTTTTCCAAATACTTTGCTGAGTTGATTTTTTAAATCATCATATTCTTTAAGACTCTTAACAGGATTTGGGGCAACAGCCTTAGCATTCGGAACAAAACTTCCGGTTTCTAAAAACAGCCTGACCAGTTCTTCTACTTTACGTACAGTATATTCATTCTGGACAATCGATTCGTAGAGATGCAACTGAACTGCCGGGTCGTTAATACCCAATATGGCACGGGCATGTCCCATGTCGATTTTTTTATTTTTAATGCCCATTTGAATTTCGGCAGGCAGGCGGAGCAACCTCAGATAATTGGCAATGGTAGCACGTTTTTTACCAACACGTTCACTTAATCTTTCCTGTGTCAGTTTATATTCTTCCATCAAACGATAGAATGTCAGAGCAATTTCAATGGCATTCAAATCTTCACGTTGAATATTCTCAATCAAAGCCATCTCAACAACCTGTTCATCGGCTGCTGTTCGTATGTAAGCAGGAATAGTCCGCAGTCCGACAAGTTTTGAAGCTCTGAACCTGCGTTCACCGGCAATTATTAAATAAGTGCCATCATCGTTTTTACGAAGTGTGATGGGTGAAATCACCCCTAATTCGCGAATGGAAGAAGCCAATTCGGTTAAAGCATCTTCATCAAAATGACTACGGGGTTGATTCGGATTCGCAAAAATCTGATCCATCTCCACTTCACTGATTGATGATGAGCCGTTGGTGTTTATGTTGTCGGTATCTATTAGAGCACCTAAACCTCTGCCTAATCCAGTTATATTTTTTGCCATATGTATTTTACGAAATCGTAGCTTTAAAAAAATTATTTCTTGAAAAACGAATTAATCAACATGAATATGTTTTGCAATTAATTCTTTAGCCAAATCCATGTAATTTGTTGATCCCTTAGATTCGGAATCGTACAACAATACGGGTTTACCGTGACTTGGCGCTTCACTCAACCGAACGTTACGGGTTATTACCGCTTCAAATACCATGCCCTGAAAATGCTTCTTCACTTCTGCAAATACCTGGTTGGCCAAACGCAGGCGATTATCATACATGGTGAGTAAAAACCCTTCAATTTCCAGACCGGGATTTAATTTGCTTTTTATGATTTTAATAGTATTCAGCAATTTGCTGATTCCTTCGAGTGCGAAATATTCGCATTGCACGGGAATAATGACCGAATCGGCTGCTGTAAGCGCATTTACGGTTATTAGTCCCAACGAAGGGGAGCAATCGATTAATAAATAATCGTAGAGTGGTTTTAATGTCGAAAGCATGTTTTGCATCACACGTTCTCGATTATCCATATTCAACATTTCAATTTCTGCTCCCACCAGATCAATGTGTGAAGGCAGAATAAACAGATTTTCAACTTCAGTTGTATGAATAGCCTGAATTGGTGGCACATTATCAATCAGACATTCGTAAATTGTAAACTCTAATGAACGAATATCAATGCCCAGCCCTGATGACGCATTTGCCTGAGGATCGGCATCTATTAACAAAACTTTTTTACCGAGCGAAGCTAACGAAGCAGCCAGATTAATTGCTGTTGTAGTTTTACCTACACCACCTTTCTGGTTAGCTAACGAGATTATTTTACCCATTTTGAAAGAATTTAATTAGAAATTGAATCAACTTTTTTATATAATTTGATATCTGAATTAATTTCTCATCATTATTACAACACTCATCCAACTAATACCGCAATGTTCTGAATGTCATAATCATTGATTTAAACAACAATTTTTAATACCGATTCGCAAAGATAATAAAATTAATCCACCCACTAAATAAGCATTTTCACTATCAAATAGAAATAAGCTTTTTTAAGGCAACTAAAATGCAAAGTCATAAAAATGTCTTAACAGGCAAATTTACTCTATTTCTGTTCACGCAATATCAAAAAACCTCCTCAAAGAGCCGATTGTCCGGTTAACAAATTAATTAACTTTAAATTTGAAAATCAGGTAAGTCGAAAATGATTATCTTTGCATCAATGAAAACAGGAGCACTGAATCAATCAATTCAAGCTTTTTCTACAATTTCATTTAAAGGTTTAAATAGTGAATATGAAAATTCGAAATCATCAAAATCTACTCTTTTTTAGTTGCCTGATTGCACTTGCTATAATTTCATTTTTCTTTTATTTCCGTATTGATCTGACGACCGACAAACGATACAGCCTGTCCGAACAGTCAAAATCGTTAATGAACAACACAGATGCACCTTTAAAAGTGGTCGTTTATCTGGATGGCGATTTAAACCCCGGATTTATGCGCCTGAAAAAATCAACGGCCGAATTGCTTGACGAATTATCTGTTTATGCCGGTAAAAATATTGATGTTACCTTTGAGAACCCTTCATTGGCAGACTCCCCCGAACTCAGAGAGAAAAAATATGCAGAGCTTCAGACACGTGGCTTAATGCCTACTGCCGTTTACGAAAGAGATAAAGAAGGTAAATCCATTCAGAAAGTCATCTTCCCCTGGATAGAGATGACTTATAAAGGTAAGAATGTCCAGATCTGTCTTCTCAAGAATATTTTAGGAAATTCAGGCGAAGAGAATTTAAACATTTCCATCGAAAATCTTGAATTCGAGATTACTGATGGTATCCGTCGACTGGTAAACCGGGATGTATCCAAAATAGCATTTATCGAAGGACACGGCGAACTCACCGAATCGGAGACGTATGATATCAGCAAATCACTGAGTAAGTATTTTCAGATTGACAGAGGGACTATTGCTACCAATGCCACCATCCTTGATAATTACAAAGTAATCATTATTGCCAAACCCACGAAACCTTTCAGTGAGTCTGACAAATTCGTGATCGACCAGTACATTATGCACGGAGGAAGAGTGTTGTGGCTGATTGATGGTGTACGGGTATCGAAAGAAAATCTAACCACCATCGGATTATCACCGGCCATTGAACTCGACCTGAATTTAAACGATCAACTGTTCCGGTATGGCGTACGGATCAACCCGGTTATTCTGCAGGATGTACAATGTGCATCAGTTCCGGTAAACATTGCTCCTTCCGGTGCTACCCCTCAGTTTGAACCAACTCCCTGGTATTTTGCACCCCTGCTTCTGACCTCGCCCGAACATCCGGTCACCCGAAATATCACAGAAGTACGTTCCGAATTTTGTTCAGGGATCGATCTTGTCGGAGATAATAAATCGGTAAACAAACAACTGCTTTTAGCCACCTCCGATAATACACACATTATTGGAGTCCCCACTACGATTGATGTCAGCCAAAAGATAAAACCCGGTGACAAAGCCTATTTTAATATGGGGTATATACCCGTTGCCGTTGCCTTGGAAGGAGTCTTTGAATCGGATTTTGCAAACCGGATGACCCCAAAAGGATTAACAAATACATCACCGACCCTTAAACAGAGTCTTAAAACCCGCCAGATTGTTGTAGCCGACGGAGACATTGTCCGGAATGAAATTTCAGCTAAAGACAGCGTTTCAATTCCACTCGGATATGACCGGTACATGAATCAACAATTCGGGAACAGGGATTTCATTCAGAATGCAGTACTTTATCTGGCTGATAATGATGGTTGGATGCAATTGCGCTCACGGACTCTGAAATTAAGATTGTTGAATAAAAAGATTACAAATGATGATAAACTGACCTGGCAATTAATCAATGTACTGGTTCCACTTGGGTTCTTATTGATTTTTGGAGTCGGATATCAGATCGTTCGCAAAAGGAAATACACCCGCAAATAATAATCGTGAAATGCGGATATTCAGGCAGTTCAGGGTTCTGAACGGCTGATTTTAAGTATTGAAAAACATGACCTCTTTGAGGATAATGAATAACATGATTGGCTGAGCGACTCCTTTCTGTGAAACCCTTCAATTCTCTTCTGCCTTTTTGAGCGATTAAAAGGATTTGGAATATTCCCACCATTTTCAGGTACCTTAGACTGCTGTAGCTCTTGTTACCGGCAATTCGCATGTGACGTACCCTGTCAGCCCCCCTTTTTTAAATAAATAATTCTTCTATCCGGAATATTGAACGTATCAGTTTTAAAAGAATCTGAAACTTTTCATTCTGAACATTATCAAAAATAAAATGTTATTTGATGAGAATAAAAAACGATAAAGATTAATTGTATGTATTCCTGTTTTAGAATAAGTAACATTTATTCTTTATTGTTTCATATTCAATAGTATGATTTTGTATAGAATTGGACCCCACAGAACGCATCATGAATAAATCTTTTTTTTCGGTGAAAGCAGATCGTTTTATACATGCAAGCGAACTGGATTGGCTGTTGGATAAATAGGTTCATGAATAAATATTCGTACCGGAATGCTTCCTGTTTATTTCACGTATAACACCATTGGCAATCGTATTTCAATCAAGAAAGTTTTTTAAAGTAAATTAAAATTGTTACTTTCAATGAATCGGGGATAAAACAAGTATAGCGACATTGCTAATTTGCAACATACATAAGCAATTATAGATATCTAATGATCTATTTATTAATCTAAAATAACTTAGATCTCAGCGTCCTGGCAATTATTATTTGTTCATTATTAATTACTAATTACTTATACCTGATGCATTGTTGATTTTTTGTCTTTCATAACGGAAACGGAATAACCCTGAAAATCCTAAAGCGAGTAGGGAGCGTATGCCGAAAAGCTAAAGAGTAGGCAATAAAACACTATATGAAAAAAGCGATTACACTTGCAATTATATTGATCATGACATTTTTTGTAAATGCACAGTTGCTAAACAATTCCGGAATTTTGCAGGTAAAAAATAACCCTCTTCGTTTAAATATAAATGCAGAGAGCACCGGAAAACAAAAGAATATTATAACTGAATTACTGAAAGCAACTACTCATGTCAATCTATCTTCTGAAAATAAAGAATTATACATGTCATTGGTATCTCGATTAAAAACCTCTGAGGCAAAAGTCAATTCATCTTCTAAAGTGTTTTTAGATAGCATCGTAACTAAAACAACATCCGGAACATATACTAAAAAAGATGTGATTTATTATGATAAAAACGGGAATGATACGACTATTCTCAGATACGATTGGGATATTGCAAACTCAGAATGGTTACTTAGTTTAAGAGAGAAATCTGTTAAAGATAATAATGGATTGTTACTCTCGTATGAAACATATCTCTGGATCGGAGGTTTTTACTTTATGGGTAGTATAAAATACGAAAACACCTACAACTCCAACAATGACGTACTTACTAAAACTGAATATACCTGGGATGTTTTAACCAGTACCTGGAAATACTCCTCAAAATCCGAAAATTTGTATGATGCAAATAACTATTTGATCAGAACCACTGTTTCTTCCCGCGACAATGTTTTAAATGTTTGGAATCAACAGACTAAGTCAGTATTTAATTATGATTTGAATAATAAACTGATTTCAGAAACAGATTTCAACTGGGATAATACTGCATTAAACTGGGTTAATAATATCAAGGATGATCATTTTTACGATACACAAGGAAATGATACACTGAAGCTGGAATATAAATGGGATACCGGAGCTTCAGTCTGGAATATAAACAATAAAATAAGATTCATTTATGATAGCAATACTCTTTCGACACGGATTGAAAATTGGGATTGGAACAATGCCTGGACAGAAACCGGAAAACTAGAATATACATATAATAGTAATAAACAAATTACAATATATGCCATATATTCTTTGGATAGTAAGACTTCGATCTGGAAAGGGATTCTTAAAACAGAATCTATCTACGATGGCAACAACTATAAAACCATCGAAAATAAATTTGATTGGGATACTCCTACCAGTGCATGGTTTAAAATTGAAATTTCCACATACTATTATTCGTCAAATACCACCGGTACCCCTTCATTAACCGGAACAAACCCGGTTATTTATCCAAATCCTGTTTCAAACGAATTGCAAATTTCCGGGTTAAACTCAAATGCAGATATTTCGATACTGGATGTTACAGGAAAAACTATTTTTACGCAAAAGAACAGTGAAAAAACAATTGATGTAACCGCTCTGAACGAAGGAATTTACTTTTTGCAAATAACAAATAAAACAGGCAGTGTCAACTATAAATTTATAAAGATTCACTCCAGATAAACTTAGAATGTAACCGAAACTTCACTTTCAGAGTTCAGGCAGGTTCTAAAAGGTGATAAAGGTATTCGTATGTGTCCGGCCCTTCTAAATTCGAAAGATTTAGAAGGGCTTTCATTTAATACTGACGTAATGTATTTAATTTCAAACATTGGCATGACTATCCTATCCAACCGGTTTTTGATCCCGGTAGTTTAAATGACATTCCTATTAACATAACTACCATCCCAGGTAAGATAATTCGCATTCCAAGTGGGATATTTTTCAATCCTATCGGGATATTTGCCATTCCCGGTGAGATATTTTGCAATCCTATTGGGATATTTTGCAATCCTATCGGGATATTTTGCAATCCTATCGGGATATTTTGCAATCCTATCGGGATATTTTGCAATCCTATCGGGATATTTTGTAATCCTATCGGGATATTTTGCAATCCTATCGGGATATTTTGCAATCCTATCGGGATATTTTGCAATCCTATCGGGATATTTTGCAATCCTATCGGGATATTTTGCAATCCTATCGGGATATTTGCCATTCCCAGTTGGATATTTTGCATTTCCATTCATTTAATTTTGAAGCCTGTTTACAAACCTCCGCATGCAATCCTACAGACTCTCAACTTCGAACAATAGATTTTCAGTATTTACGGATATTCATCAACCCATATTTACCCGGTGTGAGAAAACAATAAGCTACCTGGCTTGTTTGATATATAAAGACATTAAAAATAAAACAAATTACAGATGGCAAAACTAATTTTAATCCGTCACGGGCAATCCGTATGGAACAAGAAAAATGTATTTACAGGCTGGGTGGATGTACCGCTTTCGCAGGAAGGAATAGCCGAAGCAATTCATGCCGGCGAAGAAATAGCCAATATAGAGTTTGACGTAATTTATACCTCAGTGCAAATCCGGGCTATCGAAACCGCCATGATTGCCCTGGCAGGGAATAAAAGTGAAAAGACACCAGTAGTGATTCACTCCGATGGCAAGATGGGTGAATGGACCACTATTTACAACGACACCATGAACCAGAATATCATTCCGGTGTACCGCGACTGGCATTTGAATGAACGCTACTACGGTGAGCTACAAGGAAAGAACAAGGCGGAAACCGCAGCCATATACGGAGATGACCAGGTACACCTGTGGAGACGCAGTTATGACATTGCACCTCCCGCCGGCGAATGTCTAAAAGATACTGCCGAACGAACCATTCCTTTTTTCAAAGAGAACATACTCACACAACTCCAGGCCGGTAAAAATGTATTGGTTTCGGCTCACGGCAACAGCCTGCGATCCATTGTCATGTTTATTGAAAGCCTGTCGCAGGAAGAAGTGTTGAAATTGGAAATTCCAACCGGTGTTCCGCTGTATTATGAATTTAAAGACAACAAATTAGTAAAAGCTACAAAATAAGCATTCAAGAAAACAACAATCCGGTGATTACCGGCTTCTTTATTGCTCTATTAAAAAAAAATCTGTACCGGAATCCGGCGCAGATTTTTTTTTGAATTCACATGTTGATTAAAGCCGGTGACGGGCAAAAGCCTGTTTTAATTTGCCTGAAAAGACAGTCATCGCTTTGGAGTACACCCGCAGGTCTCCGGATCTTTTGAGCCGCACGAAGCCGGATCTTTATGCACTAACTTCAGGTTCTTTGTTATTTCCTTTTTAATATCACATCCGTTGCAATCGCCACAAGCGGATGTTTCTTTCTTACGAATGTTTTTCAGGACTGCATACACGGAGTATGCAATGGCTATAACGATGATGGCATAAACGATACTGTTTTGTAACATACGACTACTTTCTGCTAAATAAATACCAACTTAGTATTCATGTTTAAACTTCTTGATCATTAAAATTAAATTCATTCAAATCGAAAATCACTTTTCAGACTAGTATTTGAAAATTTTAAAACAAACTTCCAATCTGAAAAGTAGCAAATGTCACCAACCAGGCAATTCCGGTTGTGTATACCATGGTAAATACCGCCCAACCCCAATTTGATTCCTTTTTAATGGCAGCAATAACCGCTACACAGGGAAAATAGATCAGGATAAAAAGCATAAAACAAAAGCTGACCAGCGGAGTAAATACTTTTTGTCCTTTCAGTACACCGGAGTTATGCGTTTGTGCTTTCAGTTTTTCCTTCAGTGCTCCTGATTTAACATCGGCTTTTTCATCTGCCTGATAAAGAATCCCCATGGTGCTCACCACGATTTCCTTTGCCGCAAGACCTGTAATAATACTCACACCCATTTTCCAGTCAAATCCAAGCGGTTTAATGGCCGGTTCAATAGCATGGCCAAGTTGACCGATATACGACTTCTCCTGCCGTTCCGACTCTTTATTTATCTCCAGGGACCTAACTCCTGCCTGTCTGTCTTTAGCTGTCAACTGTGCGTTCGACTGTACATTTTGAATCTGAGTATCATAATTTGTACTGTAAGTGATGTGGCGTGGGAAGTATCCCAATGCCCAGATTAAAATAGAAGCCAGCAAAATGACATTTCCCATTTTTTTCAGGTACTGTTGACCTTTATGCCACATGTGCAGGCTGGTATTTTTTATCGTTGGAATACGGTAAGGTGGTAATTCCATCACAAAAGGCACTTCCTTTTTTGAAAAGACCACCCTTTTCATAATCAAAGCGGTAAACACAGCCAGCAGAATACCAATCAGGTAAATCGAGAACAATACCAGCCCCTGGTTCTGTGGGAAGATGGCGGAGATCAACAGAACATAGACCGGAAGCCTTGCACTGCACGACATAAACGGCGTAATGATCATTGTCAGAATCCTGTCCTTTTTATTATCCAGCGTACGGGTAGCCATGATAGCCGGCACATTGCAACCAAATCCCATAACCAACGGTATGAATGATTTTCCGTGAAGCCCGATTTTATGCATCAATTTATCCATGATAAACGATGCGCGCGCCATATACCCTGTATCTTCCATCAACGAAATAAAGAAAAACAGGATCATGATATTGGGAAGGAAAATAATGACACCTCCTACCCCACCAATAATCCCGTCAACCACCAGATCACGCAAAGCACCGACCGGCATGACACTTTGAAGCCATTCACCCAACAAACCTACCCCCGAATCAATCCAGTGCATGGGATAACTTCCCAGAGTAAAAGTAGCCTGAAACATCAACCACATAAGAAACAGGAATACAGGAAAGCCCCAGAACTTATGAGTCAACAGATCATCCAGCTGTCTTTTGATAATATATCTGTCTTTCTTGGGTTCAATGTACGTTTCTTTCAATGCTCCATCGATAAAACCATACTTGGCATCCGTTATTATGGTTTCCGAACGTTCGTCGTATTCTTTTTCAAGACGCCCGATTGCTTTTTTTGTGACAGCTTTTATTTGTTCGTAGTTCCCGTATTTTTCTAATTGGGCCAGTGTTGATTTATCGGTCTCAAGTAGCTTTACGGCAACATACCGGGACGATAGTTTATCCGTAATCTTGGGGTTTTTCCAGATCTCATCCTGAATTTGCTTGATAGCATCCTCGATAAACGACCCGTAGTTTATGTGAATATGCCGAACCGAAGGATCACGATCTTCGTATACGTCAATGAGTTTTGTAAATAGTTCTTCAATGCCTGTACCTTTTGATGCTATGGTAGGAATAATCGGAATCCCCATCATTTCACCCAACGCATTATAATCGAATTTCACTCCTTTTTTCTCAAGTTCATCATACATATTTAAGGCGATGACTACCTTTATATTCATATCAATCAGCTGCGTGGTAAGAAAAAGGTTCCGTTTCAGGTTCGACGAATCAACAACATTGATCACGATATCCGGCATTTTTTCCATGATATGCGTGCGAACATATAGTTCTTCAGGGGAATATTCCGTAATGGAATAAGTGCCCGGTAAGTCAACAATTTTAAAAGTATACCCATCTTTCTTCAGAATGGCTTCTTTGGCGTCAACCGTCACCCCACTGTAATTACCAACCCGTTCGTGTGACCCGGATGCATAGTTAAATAGGGTTGTTTTACCGCAGTTCGGATTCCCCACCAAAGCAACATTTATGACTTTCCCTTTCTCGAGAGCCGAAACCTTGAGCGTATCTTCATCAATCGTACCTTCAAATTTAATTTCTGACAAACCGGCAGCTTCTTCTACCGAAATAACCTCAACAAGTTCTGCTTCACTTCTCCTCAGCGAAACTTTATACCCCATAATTTCGTACTCAACCGGATCCTGTAACGGGGCATTTTTTATTACAATCACCTTTTCACCTTTTACAAAACCCATTTCTGTAATCCGTTTGCGAAAAGCTCCATGGCCGAGTACCTTGGTGATAATGGCTTCATCGCCTGTCTTTATATCAGAAAGATATGTATTATTTGTCATCATTTAATTTACTAATTATATGAATTATTGCTAACTATACAAATTTTGAATCAGTTACTGTAATGCTGATGTATTTAGAAATCCACTCCAAACCGTAAAAAACCTACCAAATCATTTTTGAGTTTTACTTCTGTACCCGCTGGATTAATAATGTATTGAATATCCGGTCTTAAATATATATTTTTATTTATTTCAAACTTATAGGTTACTTCAATAGCAGTCTCACTGCCTACAGGGCTATTATGAATTCCTGCATAAGCAATAGCTATGCCAAACTGGTCATTTTTGCGGGCTTCAATTAGCCCTTTGCAATTTAATCCCACACTTAAATACCGGTTGTTCTTATTCAATTTCTTAGGACAGAGCCCTATTTGAGAGAATAGATACAATTTGTCACTGATCTGCTGATCGCCTACAAAATAAAATCCTCCGTTTTTTTGTTCCTGTGCTATCGTATCATTATGTTGATGATAGTAAACACCAAATTTATAGTTGCCCGTCCTTCCGGTTAACAGACTCTTCCTAACCTGAAATTCAGTGACTGCAAGGTAGCCCTGATTTTTACTCAGTTTCCATTCGGTATTATAGGGATTCGTCTCAAAATCATCAGGTGTACCATCATAGACGGCTGCTTCCCATAAAAAGGTATCGGAGATATTCCATTTCATATTTACTCCCAATGCAGTAAGGGGGAAAATGGGCGGTGCAACATTATCGGCAATACTGGAGTGAATTCCAAAAGAACTGTTTGTAAACATAGCGCCATCTTCATTTACCGCAAAATCGGCATTTAAATCCTGCAAACCAACCGTTAATTCAAATTTACCCAGGTTTTGTTTATACCAAAGCTCATAAAGAAAACTCAGGTTGCCGGCTTCAATGTTGGATACCCCCTGAAAATCGCCCACTAATGTCGACGAAGGTTCACCTCCGTGTGTATTTCCAATATTGATATACATCCGGCCCCCTTTCCACCACGATGCTGTTTCTGTATTAAAACCTGCTTTTATATTGGCTAGTCCCAGATATGTGGTTCCTGTTTTAATGCCGCCGCTAAAGTTGCTGACAACATCACCAATATACGATGCATTGAATTTAAATGGTGACTCCGTTTTTACTGCCACTTCTTGCGAAAATACGTTCGTAGATGTCAGGCTAATATAAATTTCGATCAGTACAGTTGTATATTTTAAACTCATAGGGTTTTTATATTATTTTTGATTGTACAAAGGTACTTTCTCAAAACCAACTCCGATATCCCCATTTATACTGATAATATGCTGCTTTGCTAACAACAAATGGGTATTTAAACAATTTTTTAAACCTAATTACTGACTTTTAGTATAATTACAAGTTAAACATCAACTCATCGAATAAAGTATTCTGTTTACTTTTCCCTTATTAAGATACATTTTTATTTGCAATTCAGGCACATAAATCCTTAGTTTTTTTATTTCTTTTGCTTCGTGATTTCTAAAGAAGCATATTTTTCTTAATATCATCAAGCTCCACCAGTTTATTGACAATAGCATAGATGGTGAGTCCGGCAGTACTGTGAATCTCCAGTTTAGTGGCAATATTCCTTCGGTGAGAGATTACTGTATGGATTGATAAAAAAAGTTCCGCTGCAATTTCTTTGTTTGTAAGCCCCTTGACGATACAGGTGATTATTTCTTTTTCGCGGTTACTTAATGTTGTTGACTCATCAGTCGTTTCTTTTGATGTTGATTTAAATAGACTTTCAAGTTTTTCTTTCAATTGATCAACACTGTCATAAATACTGATGGTTTCATCATAATTTCGCAATAAATTCACATCGATGGACGAGAATAACAACGCCATACTTTTTAATTTAGGATTTGCAGTTTCTTCTTTCAACCTGCCAATATCATAATAGCCCCAAAATGCAGGATTCAGAATCAGGATATCAGGCTTATGCGAATGCAGGTAATTGGTTAGTGAATCTAAAGAAATGATTTCTACCGGTTGAATTCGGAATCCGGGTATTCGTTTTAAAACAACTGTTATTCCACTGCGTATAATGACCGAAGGTTCTGCAATAGCTATGATGAGGAGTTCTTTGTTCATTTTGAAATGCTGATTTTTCTTTCAAAAGCTTCAATAGCGGGCACAAATAAAAAATCTTCAACCTGACTATGTGACACTAAATCTATTTCACACGATAGTATGTCGAATAAAACTTCAGTAAGCAAATAATTACTCCCTTTCGCCGGATAATATTTGATTAAAATATTTTTAAGTTCGATCAGCTTCGATTCTATATCGTTGTGACGCTCCTGAAATACCGAAATATGATATTTTAAATCCTTTTGACCATTTTGCAATTTTACCACATACGGGAATACAACTTTGTCTTCGTATTCCATGTGCTTTCGGACTTCCGTAAAATATTCATCAAAAAATTTCATAAAGAGTGCCCCATATGGAATGTTCTGATCTGAAGTATTCACAGCATCAAGTAATTTGTTGCGTATTGAAGGCAGTTTAAAGTCAAGGAAATACGTATGTGCATTTTTTAGATACAGGACAACCGATACGATAGAGATAGTATCATAGGCAGTGTCGACTTCAAAATTTCCCTCAGACAGGAAATTCACAACAGCCAAAAAGGTGTTGCAGTCAATGCCATTCGTTTCACAAACCTCTTTCACTGTTTTTTCGCCGAACCCCAATGACAATCCGAAACGACTTATAACCAACAACAAAGAGTGATCTTCACGTATCAGATCACTCAATTTATCATTTGCTGAGAATTTATGTTGTTTTTGCATCTTTATGTGTTTTATTTATTTGGCGACTAAATTTTACGGGAAACAATCCCTTTCACAATCTACTTTTTTATTGTTTTAAAAAACATTATTCTCCTCTTTACTTTTCAGGGGAAGCCGAAATATCCGCAACGTATTCAGTCAGTTACACTTGCCTGTATACTTTCTGATTACGCTACAAAGATACTTATTTAGATTGATTCTAAAGATCGAATGTATAAAAAAATATTCGATTATTTCAAATTGATAAAAAAGTTTACACTGACATTCTCTCGTTTCAACCTGCATCATATTTTTTACCATCAATACTTGCTTCAGGAAAACCCTTTAGCTGTGCTTGTGAATTTATATTAACTATCAAACAACTTCCTTACTTCCAATCAAATCAGAATTACAATGGAAGTTTTTTTTCCATTTTTTTCGATCTCCATTTCTGACTCAACCGCACCTTTCCCAGCTATTTGTCGTCAACACCCTCACTCCTACAGATATGAATGATCCAGATTTTATCATCTTATTTTTTAAGCCAATACAAATTAGTCAGATTAATCTTCGTGATTTATAACTATTTGATGAATCAAGAAAGTGGCATTCATCTCATTTTTTATATTTAAAAGACTATTCATGTTGTTCATTTCTGGAGATTTGCTTATTTTTGTAATCAGATGGGCTTACCGTGAAATTATCGATAAAAAGTTTATTTTATTGGAGCTTACCACTTGCAGTACTTTCTTGACTTTCGACGACCTTCCAATTATTGTTGCACTCCTTTCTGTCCGGCTCCTGTTTAGGTCCTGTTTGGCTCCCATTTGAGTCCCATTTTGGAACAAAATTATCGAAAAACAATCTTAATATAACCATAATACAACCATAATATATATAAATATGTATTATGGTTGTATTATCTATGTTTTATCTATGTATTATCTATGTATTGTATGCAAATGGGAGTCAAATGGGACCCAAACAGGTACCGAATGTGAACTGGAGGCACATAATTGTATTTGGATTCATTCAAAGCCAAAAAGAGCTAAAAAAAATGAACTTTTACTTCATCTTCGGAAATTAAACCGGGTTTAATTTCATACTAAATTAAAAAAGCTCATAAAAACAGAACTTAATTCAGCTATTATGGGCTTTTAGATTTTACAAAACTAACTTCGCTGAAGACTTTTGGTTTATCGGTTTTTTTGGATATTCATTTTAAAATTGCTACTTTTATATCCGGTAAACAAATTACCTGCAACTATAAAAATCAAAGTCATATGAAGCACATTTTTGTCAGATCATTTGAATCCCTAAAAAAGATGAAGAACCATAAATTATACCGGAAGCTCATGTTTTTTACATTGGGAATCAGTACGACTATCTGGTTTCTGGTTCGTGTCATTCCAAAGCCTTCGCGTGCTGCCTACCCATGTATGCAAGCTTCTGCGCCGGTTATGTCGGCATTTGTACTTTATTTGCTGTCATTGGTTGGGGGAATTACTGCCTGGATGAAAGCAAAAACTTTTATTAAAAACCGCAAATTTGGATATGCTGCTCTTTTTGTTTTGATTGCACTTACATGTACGACCATTTTTGCAGTCCAAAATTCCGATACCCTTTATGCACAACTAAAATCAACGTTTAGTCCGCCTAAAATGATGATGGGCAAGAATGTACCCGTAGGAGTTGCTAAAGGGATTTTCCCCGGAAGAGTGGTTTGGGTGCATAATCCGGGGGTATCCAACTGGGACGGAGAAACAGGATTGTGGTTTGAAGACCGTTGGAATTCGCAGATAAAAGCGACGAAAATGGTAACAGATGCACTTGCCGGCTTAACGGGCGATAAAAACGAAAAAAATGCATGGACTAAATTATTCTTATTTTTCAACAAAACAAAAGGTCGAGGCAATCATGGATATGTCCGTGGAGAGAAGATCGGAATTAAAGTCAATGAAAACAACACGTTTTCGCACAAAGACAGTCCTGAAATAAACGTTTCACCTCAACTCATTTATGCACTGATAAAAAGCATGGTCAACGAAGGGAACATACCTCAGAATATGATTACGGTATTCGATGCAAGTCGTTTTATTACTGATTTCACGTTCAATAAATGTCATGCCGAATTTCCGAATGTCATTTTTGTAGACAATACGGGTGGAGACGGACGAACAAAATCGGAATATAAAGCCGAAGCCATTCATTATTCAAAAGACAATGGCAGACTGGCCCGCGGTTTGGTGACCTGTGCAGTAGAAGCCGATTATCTGATTAATGTAGCCATATTAAAAGGGCATGTTGGACAGGGTGTTACTCTCTGCGGAAAGAACTGGTACGGGGTAACTGATATAAACAGCGAGTGGCGAAAAAATGCGCACGATAATTTTGGCCAGGACAGGAACGGAGGATCAAAATACATGACTTTTGTAGATTATATGGGACACAAGGACATTGGTGGAAAAACAATGCTTTATCTGATCGATGGATTTTATGGATCAAAAGAAGTGAATGGATTACCGAAACCTGTATGGAAAATGAAACCGTTTAACGGGAACTGGCCATGCAGCCTATTCGCATCCCAGGATCCCGTGGCTATAGATGCAGTTGCACTTGACTTTTTTGCAACCGAATTTCCGGAAGCTGCCGACATGAATTATTCGGATTCCTATTTGCTGGAAGCAGCCAAAGCGAATAATCCACCTTCGGGCAGTACCTACGACCCCGAAAATGATGGAATTAAACTTAACAGCCTCGGAGTGTTGGAACACTGGAACAACTCAAATGACAAACAGTATAGCCGGAATCTAGGAAAGAAAAACGGGATAGAACTGATATCCGTGAAATAAAAACATCCATCTTATATGAAACCCGAAGGCAGACGATAAAGTCCGCCTTCGGGTTTTTTTATTGGTAGATACTACAAGATTTCCAATCGCCTTAAATAGTATATAGCACAGAACACGAACCAGGTTAAATGAATCACGTTAAACAGATTTAATTACCGAAATTCATTCTTTTATATTTAGTTTACTAACTATAAGTTTTTTTAATCTTATTTGAATTGTATTGTCATAACGGGTTTCCGTTTTATAATTTATCATTTATTTTGATTACTTACAATTAAGATACTATATTAAGTTAATACATTAATTTTATTTGTACTTTTGCAGTTTGAAGTCCAAATATGAAAGTATATTATTTTTATTTTATAAAATAAATGAATGGAGTTATTAATTATTTGACAATTATTCAATCGAGCAAATTCCGGTTTTTTAATATATATTATTATACCTTGCTATCACAGTTAAACTTGAATGGACATAATTTTCAATGCATCATATTGCTTTAAAAAATCACTAAAGAATAATTATATCCACAAATAAAAAAAAGGTGGGGAGTAACTGAAAAGCCATAAGAGTAGGGAAAATTTAAATCTAATAATATGAATATCTATTTTACCGTTTTAAAAAAGTTTGCTGAATTTAGTGGTCGTTCCAGAATGAGTGAATTTTGGAATTTCACCCTGATAAATTTTATTTTAATAGGTTTATCAATGATTTTAGATTATACTTTCGGTACATTCATTTCGCCTATGCCATTTGGTATCATCTTTATCATTTATAACTTCCTTGTTTTTCTCCCCAGTCTTGCGGTTTTTGTACGAAGAATGCATGATGTTGGCAAAAGCGGCTGGTACGTTTTGTTTTCATTCATTCCTGTCTTCGGTACTGTCTGGCTGTTGTCATTATGCATTACTGAAGGGAATCCTAAAAGTAACGTATACGGACCTAACCCCAAAAGGAAGTAACCTTTCACTAATTTATATTTTTCGAAAATAAGACTTAACAGTCCACTCCCTTTTTAACTGTCAACTGCTGGCTAATTAAGAGAGTGGATTTTTTATTTAAAATCGGAATAAACTTCTATCCGATAAAAATAGAATGCCTTCCCAACAAATAGAATTACAATAAATTACTCTCCGCTTTTTTTTTATATGTGTGCTCTAAGTAAGTAAAATATAATAATGAACAATTAATAATTGCCAGGACACAAAAATGCTAGCTGTTATAGATTAGCAAACAGATCACTAAATACATACAATTACTTATTTGCTTCCCCATAGTGTAAATCAAATGTTCTCTTTGACATTTAACAAGTTAAAGGTATTAAAACTTATATTAAAAGGCGAACAAAAAAAACAGGTAAATTGTTTGAAATTAATATTTGGAATATTGAATTTTAAATTTTAGTTTGTGAATCTATTTCAGAAACATAAATTCAATTCATTTAAACAATAACAACAACGCAACTATAAATTCAATTTCTTATGTGTAAGGGAATAGAAAAATGAAGAGTGTTCATAATTTATAAATTAGATTTCATAAACCTTGTGTTTGTTCGCTCTTTCCCTGAAAGAGAACATGGGTTAAGATCAAATTTAGAAATTATGATGTTTCTTTTACGAAACAATCTCTTTAAATTTCGTATTGGAAAAAAAAATCTAATGGGCAACAGCGATTCTGAAGACCGGGCAACAACGGTATTGAAGAAAACTAATCATCAAAATTAAGAAAAAATGAAAAAAGTAATTCTTGCAATCGCAATTTTGATCGGCATTACGGCAGCAGTCAGTGCCCAGACAACTTCTACAAAGACGAAGAGTGTCAAAGTGAAAACGGAAATGAAAGCGAAAATGAAAATGATGGACGGCGTTATGATGGTGAATAATAAAATGATGTTGTGCAAAGATGGGAAATGCACTCCGTTGGTTGAACCGTATAAATTCACTGATGGAAGCAAGGTTTCAATTAAGGGAGTTATTACAAAACCCGATGGTAAAACCATGAAAATGAAAAACGGATATGAAATGGATAAGAGTGGTAAATTAGCGATGATTAAACATGGAGAAATGGGGCATGTCTGCGGACCTGATTGTCCTAAGTCTAAGAAAATGTAATTCTTAAAATATTGATTCATAAAACACCGAATTTACTTTAATTAGATAAATAAAAAATTTCATATCCCCTGTAAGTTGAAAAATTTACAGGGGATTGTAGTACATATCAATTCGCTATGAATCAGAACTGTGTCTTTTAGTAATATAGTTTGTATATCCCGGACATTTATCGTTATAATTATCCTGAAGTGCATCAGCTACACCAACCTAATATTTCCTCACAGGTCCTGATACAAGGGTTCATCTTTTTTTAGACAATAAAGTTTTATTATACAGGATTATAATTAACTTTGGCATCATAAATCCAACGTAATATAAATTAACTTGTACCTTATATCTTAGTTGACTTAAATGTCGTCCAGAAAAGAAGATTCGCTTTATAGCTTAATTTTCAGAAAAAGCAGGTATCATTTATTCCTGAAGATTACTCTTTGTTTTAATGAAAGAGGTTGTAAGCAATTAATAAATAATAATGAACAATTCATAATTACCAGGACACTGAAATATAATCTTTTAGAGATTAACAAACAGATCACCAAACATCTGCAATTACTTATTTATTTTTCAGTAAACGTTTATAAGAAAAAGAATTTAATCCCATTATTACCGATCTAATTAATTTATGAAATCAACAAAATTTATTTTCCCTTTCCTTTTGTTCGCGTGCCTTCCATTGCTGGCAGTTGCTGAAAACGGTTCACTCATTCAAAACGTGAATGGTAGAAATACCATTACCCTGAATGGTAAATGGAATTATATCATTGATACTTACGAAACCGGATATTACGACTATCGCTATATACCGTTTGATGAATCACCCAATCCACCAAACGGGGCCTTCTTTCTGGATAAGAAACCAGCCGACAAAACTGAACTGATTGAATACTCATTCGACAAGTCTCCCACCCTATGGGTTCCGGGTGACTGGAATTCACAGGACAACCGGTTGCTTTATTACGAAGGAACTGTGTGGTACCGAAGACAGTTTAATTACAAAACAACGGTTGCAGGGAATCGTGTATTTGTACATTTTGGGGCGGCAAATTACGAAAGTGACATTTACCTGAATGGAAAGAAGCTTGGAAAACATATTGGTGGATTCACCCCTTTCAACTTTGAAATTACAGGTTTGCTGAAAGAAGCGGGAAATTCGTTGGTGGTGAAAGTTGACAACAGACGAAAACGGGAGGGTGTACCAACCCTGAATACCGATTGGTGGAATTATGGCGGCATAACACGCGATGTAACACTGGTAGAAGTTTCAGGTACTTTCATTCAGGATTATCTGGTTCAATTGAAAAAAGGAACTGATAACGAGTTAACAGGCTATGTTCAGGTAAACGGGAATGCACTTCAACAGAAAGTCAATATCAGCATTCCTGAATTGAAGATAAATTCAACCATTACATCCGATTCAACGGGAAAAGCAACTTTTACATTCAAAACGAAAAATTTAAAACGTTGGGCACCCGGCACTCCAAAATTATATCAGGTTGAATTGTCAATTCAGGAACAGAAAATAACTGATAAAATCGGATTCCGGACTATTGAAACACGTGGTACTGATATTTTATTGAATGGCATCCCAGTATTTCTGCGCGGAATATGCATTCATGAAGAGAACTCTTTACGTGGTGGAAGAGCCTATTCCATGCAGGATGCTCAAATGTTGCTGAATTCGGCCAAAGAATTAAATTGCAATTATGTCAGGCTGGCACATTATCCGCACAGTGAAAATATGATTCGTTTAGCCGACGAAATGGGGATACTGGTGTGGGAAGAAGATCCTGTCTACTGGACCATACAATGGGATAATCCGGCTACACTGGCGAATGCACTCCAACAGCTCACGGAAGTCATTACCAGAGATAAAAACCGCGCCAGTGTCATTATATGGTCCATGGCCAACGAGACTCCGGTAAGTGAGGCACGCACCTCATTTCTAAAGAAATTAGCATCACATGCCCGCGGGATGGATAATAGCCGGTTAATTTCGGCTGCCCTTGAGACACATGGCAATCCTGATAATCCAAACGAACGGATCGTAGAAGATCCCTTTGCCGACTTTGTAGACATCGTAAACTTCAACGAATATGTCGGATGGTACGATGGATTACCTGAAAAATGTGACAATATCGTATGGAATATTAAATACAACAAGCCTGTTATGATCAGTGAATTTGGTGGAGATGCCCTGCAGGGTATGCATGGAGACGTCAAAACACGTTTTTCGGAAGAATATCAGGAAGACCTATTTGCACGGACCATTAAAATGTTATCAAAAATACCTCAGTTTAGAGGAGTTTCTCCCTGGATATTATACGATTTCCGCTCGCCAAAAAGGGTTTTACCCAACATACAGGATGGCTGGAATAGAAAAGGGCTGATTAGTCAGAACGGTGCTAAAAAGAAAGCTTTCTTTGTCTTGAAAAACTTCTATGATCAAATGGAATCAAGCTATCTGAAGAAATAAGGTAGTGTTCAGTTAATTTGGGAATGAATTAATTATCAGGCTTAATTCTATACGTTTTAAATTATTTAATATAGAACGAATATCTTATAGTCAACAATTAAAAAAGCCTCATAAGTTTGACTTATGAGGCTTTTTTATTTGTTGACAGGAAATTAATTATAGTTTTAAATCCTCAACTTTCAATGCAACATTGCCTTTTACATTTGCCTGAATACGAACAGCACCCGGGACTAAACTTAAGCTCAGTACACTGAGATTATTCAATTTTCCATGTAATGTAACGCCACTATAAATCGGGTAATTGCTTAACATCGTATTGACTTGTGTTTTCACTTTTTCGAGGTTGTCTTTAACCGGATAAGTCAAATAAGGCGCAATCTTCTTAAGAATCAGTCCATGCATTAACCAACTTGCAGATTTCAACAATACACTTTGAGTTTTAATATCAAACTGTGGCTCTGAAATTTCAACAGCCATTTTCGTTGGATTATATACAAGGTTTCCTGTAAAATAGACACGGCCTTTAAATGATCCAATAACATCAGCTACGAAAATCGCTCTGCCTTCATTTCCAAAGATTGACAAATCAGTAATGGTAATCGTTTTGGTACCTTCGGTAAATGTTTTATTCACCAATTCTTTTTTTGCCATTTCCGATATTTTGGCAAAAGTTACATCGGCACCTACATTCAGGCTGAACTGTTGAACCGGATGGTTGACAAATTTAAATGCAGGTAATGCTATTAAAGCATTTGCTTCGGGTTTCACTCCCATAAACGATTCAATCTCGGCAGACAAATCTATTGCCAGATTTAATTTATTTCCTGTGGTAGTAAATGGAGCGACATTAATATCTTTGGGAGTAATGCGTATCCACAATTCATTTGCTGCATTCACCTGAACAGGTTTTTGAATTTCCGACCATGCCTGAGAAACGTATTTCTTCATATCGATCGATTCGGCCAATGTTTTATCAATCTGATCGGATATCAGTTTATCACAACGGGACAATGCCAGATTGGCAATTGGAGTAACAGGAACAGTAACCCCGATTACATTTAATTTAGGAGTTTCAAGCCATTGATATCCTGAGGATGTTGTCTTTGCCACCAGCTTCCAGTTTTTATCCATGCTAATGGTGGTTTTATAGGTAAGTGCAATACTACCTGTTGCTTCATAATGATCACCTACTTCGTAACCGAATTTTGATACTTTCCACGCGAAACGGGTCCACACTTTAAGCGGAACGCGGTATTCAATCACGTTATTCTTAATGGTAAAAGTAAAATTCTGGGCTTTCCATATTTTCACAGACAGATCTTTATCAGAGATCTTTGTGCCTTCAAAGATAATTCCGTTCATCTTTTTATTGATGGATGCTTCTAATTTCTTTACATCAAGTTCTACCTGCAAAGGTAATTCGGACAGTGCAGGTGAAAGATTCGACGGAAGGTACGATTCTTTCGGTTTTTCAATTTGCATAGATTTGCACGATGAAAACAACAGCACAATAAAGGCTATCGATAAAATAATGTTTAGTTTTTTCACTTCGATAAATAAATTATTAAATTAAAAATTCATTGAATTCAATTACAATTAACCAGGTAAACTTACGAATGAAGTTTGTATTTAAGGGTTATATCCTGACTGTTATTTTGTAATCCAAATTTGAACTGCAAAATTAACTTATTTAGTTTAGATACAGAAAGAACTAGTGTTAAACAATGACATACTTCTTAATAATGCGTAAAAAATATCCTTTTTTAATTTACTTATTTCATGTGGTTTATAGCTTAAAAAGGCATTAAACAGTAGAGAAAACTGATTTTAATTCAGAATCAGTCTAAAATAGGGATTGAACAAATAAGCATATTTTTTTGTATTAATAAGACTATGATCTTCATAGTTTTTCATTGGGAATAACAAATAAAAACATTGGAAATAAAACTTTAATTTATTTAAACCCAATTAAACTGAAACACGGATAATTGCCATGCCAAATAACCGTGAAACATTATCAAATGGAAATTGAATGATAAAACGATGCCTCTATTCCGGCGAATGATAATTTATTGACAACTTTATGAAAGAAAAAATTACACTGATACTTTTCATTTTATCTGAGCTCCTGTCGGTAGCTCATTCGGAAGAAAAAACTGATTCAATTTTAAATAATGCGACTCTACTGGCCAAGAACCAACAATATAATGCAGCGATTCTGGAAGCAAAAAAAGCATTATTAACAGACACCAAACGTGGGGACATTTTGGTTTTTATAGCAAATGTATATTTATGGGAAAACAAAACCGATTCAGCCTCCATGTATATCCAACAGGCGAAAGATGTGGGTTATCATCGTGATGATTTTTATGCAGCCCGGAGTAATATCCTCTTAAAGGAAAAGCGATTTGGAGATTTGCTTTTATGCTGCCGGGAAGCTGAGGACCGGCAATATTCAGATCCGGGTGATCTCTTTCGGAAACGCCTGATAGCGTATACTGAATTAAAAGACTACGACAAAGGTGTTCGACTGATAGAAGACCCTAAGAATAAAAATTATCTGGATTCTAAGAAAACCAGCGATTTGTATACTTACTTACTCTTTGAGCGAAATGCAAATATTTTTTCGGTATATTACAATCTCAACATGACGGATAATGCGAATATACTCCAACATACAGCCTCACTAAGCTATACCCGAAAATCAGGTGAAAACAGTGTAGGAATTACAGCTAATTATATCAACAGGATTGATGTAAACTATTTTCAACTGGAAACAAATATTCATTTAAAAACCGGAGTCAAACAATATTTATATTTTAATTACGGGTATTCCAATAAAGGTTCAACTTTTCCACAACATCGAGGTGGACTGGAATATTATTTTAAATTTATATTCAAAACAGACGCATCAATCGGTGGCAGATACCTGAATTATGAAAAGTCAAATCCAAACATTTTTATTGCCACCACTCATCTGGAAAAATTCATTTATACTAGTTGGCTTGCTGTACGTCCCTATTTTGTATATAATAAGTCGAACAACAAATATTCTTATTCACTGGTAGGAAATTACAGACTTTTCGGTCAAAACGAACTTGATTACTGGGGGATTGAAATTGATTCCGGTAATTCGCCGGATGATCTGTATTCAATAACTCAAACAGGCGGGTTGAATCAATTGGCTGCGTATAAAGTTAAACTTGAAAAGAGTTTTCAGATAAACCGGATATCTAATTTTCATATTGGAATAAGCTTTACAAATGAAGAGCTGATTCTATATCAATACAGACAAAGGTATGCGATTGAAACAGGTTATCAGGTCAGATTATAAAAAGCATCAATGAAAGCCCTGATTTTTTTTTACAATCTGATAATTCCACACATAAAAAAAAGCCTGTTATGAGGTGTCATAAGAGGCTTTTTATATTATACAGGACTATTTTAAGAGGGCATAATCAATAACTTCCATAATATCGTTGACATAATGAAACTTTAATCCTTTCAGATAAACGGGTTTAATTTCATCAATATCTTTTTGATTGTCGGCACAAAGAACAATTTCGGTAATACCTGCACGTTTAGCAGCAAGTATTTTTTCTTTTATTCCTCCGACAGGAAGTACTTTCCCTCTTAATGTGATCTCACCGGTCATGGCAAGATTCTTTTTGACTTTCCGTTTTGTAAAGGCAGAAACCAATGCAGTAGTCATTGTAACCCCTGCTGATGGTCCATCTTTAGGAATAGCTCCCTCAGGGACATGAATGTGTACATTCCACTCCTCAAAAAGCTGACTATCGATACCCAGTTGGTCGGCATGCGATTTAATGTATTCAAGAGCCAGCATGGCTGATTCTTTCATTACTTCCCCTAAATTTCCGGTAAGGGTAAGGTGGGGGGCTTTACTTTTACTTAAACTGGATTCAATATATAATATTTCACCTCCTACTTGTGTCCATGCTAATCCGGTAACTACTCCGGTATAATCATTTCCCTGATACTTATCCCTGCTGTAGCGGGATGCTCCCAGGTATTTCTTGACATCTTCTTCAGTTAGTTCAATGTTGTAATTTTCGTTTGTTGCCACATGCTTAGCTACTTTACGCATCAGTCCGGCTATTTGTCTGCCGAGCTCACGCACTCCCGACTCACGGGTATACGATTCAATCACCAGATTAATAATTTGTTTATTCAGTACAAATTGCGATTCTTTTAGCCCGTGATTTTCCAGTTCTTTCGAAATCAGGTGACGGCGTGCTATTTCAATCTTTTCTTCCTGAGTATATCCACTGACTTCAATCAATTCCATTCTGTCGAGCAATGCTCTTGGAATGGTGCTCAGATTATTGGCAGTAGCTATAAAAAGCACTTTGGATAAATCGAAATCCACGTCCAGATAATTATCGTGGAAAGCAGTATTTTGTTCCGGGTCAAGGACTTCAAGCAATGCAGAAGAAGGATCGCCTTTGTAATCGGTAGTAATTTTATCTATTTCGTCCAATACAAAAACAGGATTAGCAGAATCTGCTTTTTGAATATTTTGCATGATCCGGCCGGGCAAAGCGCCTATATACGTCCTGCGATGACCGCGTATTTCAGCTTCGTCGTGTAATCCACCTAACGAAACCCGTACATATTTTCTATTCAATGCAGTTGCAATTGACTTACCTAAAGATGTTTTTCCAACTCCGGGAGGGCCATATAAACAAATAATTGGTGATTTCAAATCGCCTTTCAGTTTAAGGACTGCAAGATGTTCCAGAATACGTTCTTTCACTGTGTCCATACCAAAATGGTCTTTATTCAGGATTTTCTGAGCATTCTTCAGATTGAAATTATCTTTTGTATATTCATTCCACGGCAGATCAAGCATCGTTTCGATATAATTCAACTGAGTAGAATAATCGGGTGAATGTTGACTCATCCGTTCCAGCTTTTTCATTTCTTTATCGAAGATCTTTGAAGTGGCTTCATTCCATTTTTTCTCTTTTGCACGTTCCCTGAAATCGGCAACATCCTGTTCCGGAGAACCACCACCCAATTCATTTTGAATAGTCTTCATTTGTTGCTGCAGGAAATACTCCCGTTGTTGTTGATCGATGCCCTCTTTAGCTTTGTTTTGAATGGACATTTTTATTTCAAGCAACTGGGACTCTTTATTCAGTAATTCCAACAACTGATAACCACGGTCGATAACTTCATCTATCTCCAACAGACGTTGTTTTTCCTTTACATTCAATCCGAAATTTACGCATACATAATTAATCAGAAATACCGGGTTCTCGATATTTCGAATAGCAAAAGCCATTTCAGGTGAAATTGCACCCGAATCATTTATAATATTAATCGCTAAATCTTTTATAGAAGAAACCAGTGCTAAAAACATTTCATTGGTCAGATCCGGTATTACATCCGTTTCCAAAACAACTTTGGCTTTCATATACGGTTTTACCGTCTCAAGTTCGCCCAAATGAAACCTGCGTTTTCCTTCCAGAATAACAGTTGTTGTGTTATCGGGCATTTCGAGGATCCGCACAACACTGGCAACTGTTCCCATTGGGAAAAGCTGATCAATGGTCGGGTCATCCTGCTTTTTGTCTATTTGCGAACAAACACCAATCAGCATATCATTTTCATTCGCTTCACGGACCAGTTTTAAAGACTTGGAGCGGGCTACCGTTACCGGAAGCAATACACCCGGATATAAAACCATGTTACGCAGCGGAAGTATAGGAAGAACATCCCCTGAATTAATATTCAACTCAGAAGAACGTTCGTCGAGTGAAATAATAGGGAACATTTCTGTGGAACCTACCATATCATCTGAAAATAAATTATCGAAAGGGTTATTCATTATTTATTCGGTGTTAGTGCTGCCATTATGGCACGAGTTCAAAATCCTTTTTTATTTATGAAAGTTATGAAACAACTAAAATCTTCATTTCAACGGATTTAGTATAAATTCACAACCTGGTAATGTTGTTATTTCAATTGCTGTGCCAAAAAATAATTGAAAATGTTTTAAATACAATCAATAAAGCCTACTTTTGCAGATAATCTAAAATGGAATCACATAAATTTAAATTTTTCTTCCTTTCTTTCATTGAGGCATGATTAGGGCAACCAATTGAAAGGATCTGAAAACCGTATTCTTTATCCCGATTAAAAAAAATGAAACATTTAAAATTCTGTTTTTTTCTAATTTTTCTTATCTGCTCCTCTTTCCAATTGAATGTATTTGCACAAACAGCTCTGAATGATATTACACCTGATAATAAGAACTTGAATGTTGAACAATTAGAATCGGCTATCAAATCAGAATTATCAATTTACAACTATCTCCCGGGACCTAAATCTTCATTCATAAAAAAATACTACGAAGCCAGTCTTTTCAAACCCATTTGGATCCCTATTCCTGCGAACACACTCAAGATAGATACCTTACTGAGTTTTATATCACATATCAGCGTTCATGGAATAAAGCCTGATCAACTTGGATACAGAGACATTTCAAAGTTTCGTAATGATCTTATAAAAGGCAATATGAGCTATTTACAATTGGCAAAGTTAGATCTGTTTGTTTCAACTATTTATATCCAGTATTGCTCAGGTATAAAATACGGATTTATTAATCCGGGTATTTTTGAAGCATACCATAAATCAATTCAGAAAGCCGATTCAGCTTTCATTTGGAATTGTTTCAATGCACAGAAAACTCATCTGTTGAATTATTTATCCAGAATACAACCAAAATCAAAAGCATACCTTTCATTACAGGCTGAAAAAGACAATTATAATTTTTTTATTGATTCTATTTTCACGCCTATCTCCCTTCTCTCTGACAAACAAACCATTAAGTTTGGCACATACCATTCTTCGCTTCCTCTCATAGCACGTCGGCTTATGATCACCGGTGAATTACCTTTCGATCCGGCTTATCAGACTTCGTATCAATCATTCAATTACAAACTTCTTAAAGCTATAAATCTGTTTCGGGAGAAAACAGGATTAATGATTGACCAGGAAATTGGGAACAGCACAATAGATGCCTTAAACATGACTTTTACTGAATACATAACTAAAATCGATGTAAATCTTGAGCGACTTAGATGGGTTCCATTAACTTCACTCGGTAAAAAATACATTCGTGTCAATGTGGCAGATATGACACTTAAAGCATTTAAGGATGACACGATTGCTTTAAACATGAAAGTTTGCGTAGGAAGACCGAAAAACATGACTCCTTTGTTACAAAGTAAAATTTTCGAGCTGGTCATAAATCCCACATGGACAGTACCAAACAGCATTATTATTAACGAAATTGCAAAAATTGCCTCAAAAAGCACTTCTTATTTCGAACGGAACCATATTCGGGTTTACTTACAGGGAAGTGAAATTGATCCATCTACCGTCGACTGGACTAAAATAAACAGTAACCATCAGCCGTATAAACTGGTTCAGGATTCAGGGAACGCAAACTCGTTAGGACGTATCAAATTCAATTTCAAGAATCCTTTCAGTGTCTATTTACACGACACCAATTCAAAAGGCACTTTTAAACATCACGACAGAGCAGTCAGCCATGGTTGCGTCAGGGTAGAACGGCCACTTGAATTAGTAAATTTCTGTTTTCCCGATTTAAACCCAATCTATAAAACTCAGATTCAAAAGAATGATTTATTAAAAGACAAAATCAGGCATTCAATTGATTTAAATGTTATCAGCAAATCGGGGAAAGAAATGCTAAAAAGCAATCCAAAACAAATGAGAATAAAAAGAGTGGTGTTGAATCCCTATATCCCCATTGTTATGGATTATCAGACCTGTTTTATTAGTACAAAAGGGAAAATTCTATTCAGAGATGATATATACCACTTGGATAGTCTTTTAAATAAGCAACTCAAAGATATCCGCCAAAAACTTTAACAACGCACATTTCACACTGTATATTTAAAATGAGGAATAATCCTATCGAATATATTTATTTAAAGTTCTGTCCAAATGATTTTGCAGTTATTTCTTCAATAGTCACACGCCATATTTTTACATTCATCAATGCCGGTTTCGAATATTTGAAAGCTTTATCGGTATAATTTTTCATAGTCAGATTCATAGCAGCTTCTTTTTCGGCTAAATCTTCAATGAAAGTAACCCTCCCTTTACAGACTACGCTTTGTGCGAGCATACTGTAACTACAGGCCACGTCCGGATGTTGATAGACTAATTTCCTTTCTGAGCAAAAAGTAACGCAGATCCGATTGTCTATACCTATCAAGCTTAAATGCTTCCCTTCCGGACCTGAATGCAATATTAACTCTCCCTCCGAATATCCAAAATTCATTGGAATCACGTAAGCTGAACCATCACGTTCGGTTAAACCAATGAAACAAACATCACAATGATGAATAATTTCTTCTATCTCTTTCTTATCTGTTATAAAACTTGTTCTCATTTGTTATATTTAAAACACAAATATAGTAAATTCGAACTGAATATCTGACATCGTTCCGACAAAACAATTCTTTCATGTAAGAATAGGATAATATTTGCACACAAACCTTGTAAGTGTGCAAATAATTAATATCTTTGCACAACTTTTATACCCAATAAATATGAAACAAATTCTTTTTACTTTCGCATTGTTGATCACAATGATTGTAAGCGTCAATGCACAGGCCGATAAAATTATTGGAAAGTGGAAAACTATTGATGATAAAGATGGCAGTGCAAAATCGATTGTATTCATCTTCAAGGCAACCAATGGAAAATATTATGGTAAGATTGATAAAATGTTTAAAGATTCCGAAAAACGGTGCGTTGAATGCGAAGGAAAAAACAAAAATCAACCCATTTTAGGAATGACTGTTATCAATGATTTGATTGAGAAAGATAATAAACTCACAGGCGGTACCATTCTTGATCCAAAAAACGGGAAAGTTTACAAATGCAACCTGAGTATTGAAAAAAGTGGTGACAAACTGATTGTTCGGGGATCACTAGATAAGAGTGGATGGATAGGTCGATCTCAAACCTGGATTCGTGTAAAATAACTTTTTCGAGTCCATTTTTCCCTGTAAATAGAGTTGCTTTTAATAAAGCCCATATATCTTTAGTTAATTAATACTAAAACAGCAAAAATAGTTATCAAATATGTTGTACAACATAAATTATAGCATTACATTTGCAATGTGTTTTTCATGGTATTAGATTTAAGGTTAACTAAAAGATTGGGTTGTCGGGAGACAACCTTTCTTGTTTTTATAAACCACACAGAATGAACACAATATACAAACGAATATATAAAAGTACTGCAACTGTATTTCCAAAAGCAGGTAAAACCATTTGGTGGCTCTTAAAAATTATATTACCGATAAGCTTAATTGTTAGTTTTCTTCAATATTGGGGCTTTGTTAGTCATATAGCAAATATACTTGCTCCGGCATTTTCATTAATCGGACTACCCGGCGAATCGTCAGTTGTTTTCATTACCAGTATTTTCCTCCCGCTGTATGCACCCATAGCCATTATAACGACTTTACCACTTGATTTACGTGAAATTACCATTCTGGCACTTATGTGTCTTATTTCCCACAACCTGTTTGTTGAAACTGCCGTTCAGAAGAAGACAGGATCTTCGGCACTAATCATGTTTTTTCTCAGGTTATCCACTTCTATAATTGGTGCATTCATTCTTAATCTGCTTTTACCGGAACAGATCGGTTCAAGCCACCCCATTCAACAAAGTCTTGTCTTTATGAATGTACAGGGCATGCTGTACAATTGGATGATTAATGCGGGGCTACTGTCTTTAAAAATCTCTTTGATAATAACCGGCTTAATGATCCTTCAAAATATACTGGAAGAATTTAAAATCCTTATTATTATTGCCCGTATCTTCGCCCCGCTCATGCGCCTTTTTGGGCTTTCCGCCGATTGTTCTTTTCTTTGGTTTATTGCTCAGACACTTGGTCTTGCCTACGGCTCAGCTGTTTCGATTGAAGCTGTTGAAAGCAGAACAATTTCATTAAAAAATGCTGATCTTCTCAATTATCACATTGCTATAAATCATTCGTTACTCGAAGACACCCTGTTGTTTGCAGCCATTGGAGTACCGGTTGGCTGGATAGTAGCACCCAGGATAATGCTTGCAGTTTTGGTTGTTTGGAGCGTTAAAGGGATTGCTAAATTAAGACACAGAATAAAAGGAGAACGTGAAGTACTTATTAACGGGTTTTGATTCCGTCAACAATTCGAATATTCCTGTAAAGTGTAAAAAGGATTATTTGATAAAAAAAAACAAAATATCAAAATACTTATTTCATATATCTTAGAAAATAAAACACTTAACACATTCGTAAATTTAAACAAACGATTATCTTTGCTAAATTAAAATAGTTGAAAGTTATAATATCACACAATATGTCGAATACAAAAAAAATGCTTATAGAAGTTGCACGTCAACTATTTGCTGCAAATGGGAAAAAAGATGTGACCATGAACGACATTGCTGAAGCATCAAAAAAAGGACGCCGTACTTTATATACCTATTTCAACAATAAGGAAGAGATTTACAAAGCTGTAATAGACAAAGAACTTGATCAAATACTTGAAAGACTCAACATTGTGTCAGCTCAAAAAGCTGAACCCGACGAAAAGCTCAAATGTCATATTCTTACCCATTTAGATGCTGTAAGATATGCCGTAAATAGAAACGGATCGTTACGTGCTGATTTTTTTAGAGACATATTTGAAGTCGAACGAAAAAGAAGGAAGATAGATGTACAGGAAATAGCACTCATACGTGCCATTATAACTGAAGGGATAGAAAAAAACATATTCAAACGAATGGATATTGACTTATCATCCATCATCATCTTTTATGCGATCAAAGGACTGGAAGTTCCATATATCCGCCAAAATATTAGTACTGAATTTGAAAAAAACAAAAACAGTATTGTAGAATTTGTTTTTATGGGAATAAAAAAGAAGCAGTCATAATATCCAAAAGGATATTATGACTGCCTTATATAGTTACAAAACTAAAGAATGGATTTAATTTAGTCCGGCTCTATCAGATCCACTTGTCTGTTGATAGATGACATCTCTCATTCTGCAGTTACATTCGCACTTACCTGACTCGAGTAATCCACTTCTTTGCAATAAATCAAATTCTACTTTAAAGTTCTCCGAAAATATTCCGGCATTTAGATTATCCTCTATCTGAACCTGTGTCCACCACTTTGTTTGAGCAAGATTTTCATGATTCAATTTATATTCTGTTTGCAAACAACTGACAAACAAGAAAGCATATTGATTTTCATTTTTACCTACTACCGAATAATTCGACAAATACATAAACCTGAAATTATTCAATGCATATTTTTCTTCGCCCGAACGTTCAACACATTCCTCAATCGTTTCGCCTATTTTCACATGATTTGAGATCGATGAATCCCATAAATCAGGTGATTCCGGATCATTTGATGGTTTTTTTTTCAAGAGCACCATACTTTTATCGATTAAAAGAATATGAACTACCGGGTGAGTATATTTTTTATCATCTTTCAAACTGGTCAGATGCTCAATACTACCTATTATTTTACCCTGTGTACCTACTATAGGCCACCATTCTTCTTTAAGTAATTTATAACGGATCAATTCCACACGAAGCATTTCATACAACGACAGAAAGATAATAATACCCAAATAAACATACTGGAGCATTAACTGATACAAGGCATTCTCATGTATTGAAGCATCTACTATCAGAGAGGTTGACACATAAACAAAAAGGATTGCAGTCAATACCTTTATAACCCTGTACAACTCATTAAAATTGTTCGACATGGGGATCAGGTAAGAAATCATTCCCGTTATAAACTTTTGAATTTTCGTACGAAAGACCAGGAGAACCATCAAACATAAAAAAACAACAAGTTCATAGATCAATGCATTACTTATAACTCTAACAGGAAGCAAGGTCTCTATGCTCGCAATAATCCCTACTGTAAAGTACAATATTGTGAATATTAAATGCCACGTAAAAATCTGATTATACACAAAATACATATAAATCAAAAGTCCTATTGCAATTGGAAATGATATTTTCCACCCCATTGTCATACCAAAGAAATCATCCACAACTAAAAATATTAGTAGTGGTAATAAATGCAGTATCGGATTGAAAAATGATTCTCTTATCTGTTTTCTAAATTTTCTCATGTTCTTTCAGCTATATCATCGAATTAGTAACAAAATCCGGACATTATAGTTTAATTTTCAACAGAAAAAGTTCCATAACAGTTAAAATGTCATCATTCTACTGACATATTTCCCGATAATATCGAATTCTATATTCACCACAGTGCCCGCAACTATCTCATGGAAGTTGGTATGTTCGTATGTATATGGAATGATAGCCACCTGGAAAGATGAATCGGTAGGATTACAGACCGTTAAACTTACACCGTTCACAGTTACCGATCCTTTATCAACCGTCATATAACCACGCTTTGCCATGACTTTGTCAAACGGGTATTCAAAGGTATAATACCAGCTACCCTCAGCTTCTTTTACTTCTTTACAAACAGCAGTCTGATCGACATGACCTTGTACAATATGACCATCCAGCCGGCCATTCATGAGCATGCTCCGTTCGAGATTCACTTTTTTCCCGGGATGTAACAAGCCTAAATTACTACATTTCAAAGTCTCGCTAATGGCAGTCACCGTGTAGGTATCCTTTGTTTTGGAAACCACAGTCAGACATACTCCGTTATGAGCCACGCTCTGGTCAATGGTGAGTTCATCTGCAAACGAGCAGGACATTGTGATGTGTAGATTTTCTTTTTCTTTTCTTAGTGCAACTACCGGAGCTGCTTCTTCAATTATTCCTGAAAACATATGGTTTATTTCTGATTTGAGTATCCGTCAAAAGCCGGACTGGTTATATAATTAATTATTTTTTTTATTGCTTCGTGATACGTAAATTCTAATCCACGTAATTTGTTTTGTATACAGAAAATTCATATTTCTACGAACGCGACACACTTTTAACTCCTTTTACAATCCTTATTTTTTTTAGTATCCCCTCCAGTTCATGGGTGTCATTGACCATAATGGTTAAGTTCCCGGTGAAAAGCCCGGCATTTGAATCAATAGATATAGAACGCAGGGATATATTCTTTTCTTTGGAAATCAGAGAAGTGATATTTGTTACGATACCAATATCATCGAGCCCAACAATACGGAGTGTAATGGGATATTGCGAACCGATCGATTTCCCCGACCACCGTGCTTTCACAATCCGATACCCAAAACGGGCAATCATTTGCGGGGCGTTCGGGCAATCGGTTTTATGTATCTTTATTCCTCCTATGACCGAAACAAATCCAAAGACATCATCCCCGTAAATCGGATTACAACATTTAGCCAACCTGAAATCCACTCCTTTCAAATCTTCACCAATAACCAGAACATCTTCTTTTCCGGTAGTATCGATGGGTTGTATTTCATTCGAAAACGTGTCGGCTTTTCGTAATTCAGAGAAATCGGTGATCGTCGGTTTATCCAGATCCAGATAAGCATCACGCACTACATGCATATCGAGTTTCTCGTGAGCGATTTCCTGATAGAAGTCACTGACAGTGGTGAATCCTTTTTTCTTCGCAAGTCTGGATATTTTACCATCATCCAGTTCAATTTTCCAGTTTTTAAATCTTCGGATAATGGTTTCACGTCCCATCTCGGCATCCTTAAATTCAACTTCCTTCAATGCCTGCCTGATTTTGGTTTTCGCTTTTGAGGTGGTTACAATATGCAACCATGCCAGACTTGGTTTTTGGGTAGGCGAAGTAAGCACTTCAACCTGATCGCCATTATTCAGGACATACTTAATAGTCATATTTTTACCATTCACCTTCGCTCCCACACATTTACATCCCAAAGCCGAATGAATGGAGAAAGCAAAATCCAGAGCAGTTGCCCCTTTTGGTAATTTATGTAAATCCCCGTTTGGAGTAAAAACAAATACTTCTTTGTCGTACAGATTCAGTTTAAATTCATCCATAAAATCAACAGCATTCAATTCAGGATTTTCAAGAATCTCACGGATACTTTTCAACCATTCATCCATGCCCGACTCACTCTTAATTCCTTTGTATTTCCAATGGGCAGCAAGTCCTTTTTCGGCAACTTCATCCATCCGTATGGTTCGTATCTGTACTTCGACCCATCGGCCTTCGGGGCCCAACACTGTTGTATGCAGACTTTCATAACCATTCGTTTTCGGAATGGAAAGCCAGTCTCTAAGTCGCTTTGGATTCGGCTGATACATGTCTGCCACAATTGAATACGCCTGCCAGCACGCTGCTTTTTCTTTATCCAGCGGCACATCAAAAATAATACGGATGGCAAACAAATCATAGATATTCTCAAAAACAGTATTCTGTTTTTTTATTTTCGTATAAATAGAATGAATACTCTTAGTGCGACCTTTTATCTCGAATTTAAATCCCAGTTCATCCAGTTTCTCTTTCAACGGGGAGATAAATTCAGAAATAAACTGATCACGGGATCGCTTGGTTTCGTTCAGTTTATGAGCTATTTCGCGATATATTTCACGATTGGTATGTTTTAGCGACAGATCTTCCAATTCTGTCTTTACAGCATATAAACCCATACGATGTGCCAGGGGGGCATACAAAAACGATGTCTCACGCGCTATGCTCTGACGATTATCTTCAGGAAACATTTCCAACGTTCGCATAATTTGCAAATGCTCGGCAATGATGATCAGAATAACTCTTACATCTTCGGCAAAAGTAAGAAAGAGCTTTCTAAAATTTTCTGTTTCGAGAGATGCGTTGCGGGCATACAACTCTCCAACACGAATCATCCCCTGAATGATAGACGAAACCTGGGTATTGAATTTAGTTTCGATATCGGAGATACTGAGTTGTTTACTTTCTACTAATTCATGAAAAAGCACACTCAGTACAGCAGATTTCCCTAATCCTATTTCTTCCAGAATAATTTGGATGATTTGCAATTTATCAGATATCGATCGCCCGGGGGCTACTCCTTCCTGAGGGAAAAGAGCATAATATTGGTTTATTATACTTCTCAATTCCTTCCTTTCAACATAGGTAAACAGAGCCGGGTATAATCGTAACAGGTTTTTATATTGTTCTCGGAATGAGGATTTAGTTGTCGTGTTCATATTTTTTGTCAATCAGTGAATGTATAAATTGAGATGATGAATGAAAGATCGATCTGTTTTTATAAATTCATGTAGAATCAATAAATTTCAAATCTATGCAAATGTCATCAATTACCTTTTTCTAAAATGATAATGATCAAATTTTTGGTGTCCATTTTTATTGTAACTTACTTTATATTCATCGAATAAAAAAACAGTTATCCAATTTTTAATATTTGGAGCATGGTATTGTCGCATTATACAGCCAACCAAATAGACATGATTTCATTTTTAATTCATATTCTGTTTTAAGTATTCATTCAAACTTATATAAATAGCCAAGTTATAATCAATACCTTTTAATTAAGGATTTCCAATAAACACATACTTTTGTGGCACTTCGTATTTTTTACCATCCCGGCTATTCTTTTCTTGCCACATATGAAAATTCCAGAATGTCGGAAGTTTCTAATTCACAGAATTTAAAAAGTGATACACAAATTAAAACGGCATTGAATCCTGTATATAAAAACCGGATACTTATGAAGTAGATTTTTATGCCGGAATACCTGTTTTAACATGATACAATCAATAAATACTTTACCGTTTATTTTCGCATATTCGTTTTGATAATTCAATACGAACAACTATTTTTGTAATCAAATTAATAAGTAAAAAAACAAAAGTAGAACAGGACTATTTAAATCGCGATTTTTCTTAGATGCTTTTTCAACACAAGTAAAGAGAACTGACTACTACCACAAGCTTCCTGCTACAAACATTTTCCTTTTCCTGTGTTAATGTTTCATTTTCCTTTTTGATTCGGTTTTGGATCCGTTTTGGATCGGTCGGGTATGCCACTTATCAATCATAGCATCTCCATTTATTTGCCATAATACATCCATATATCTATGAAGATATATGGCATTTATATCAATCAGCTATTGAAATCAAATCAAGTAAGCTACGGAAGCAAAACCAATCAAAAAGCATTGTAAAACCAAATTCAGGGTCATTGGTATCTCTATTCAGGACAGGAGGCGATAATACAGATTCTAACCCCAATCCGATATAAATTTTACCGTTCGACTGAAAGCTACTTAGTTTCTTTCACCCAGCCTGACATTTTCTTTCCAAAGCATCTGATAAATATACATTTAGTAAGGATCATTCTGTACTACAGCCGGTTTTTCAACGAAAGAAAAAAAAACAGTTTACCTGAAAGGTTTTGTTTTATAGAAGTATCAAGTTCTAGATTATAGCATAGAACGATATTCGTACATCAGAACCATCATTCCTGTATTCAGCGTTTTATAGTTTTTGAATGGATTCAGTCTGGCGGTCCAAAGAATGTATAAGAATAAATCAGTACCGTTTAATCAAAGATTCCAGTAAAAATAAAAACAGAAAGCAAGAGAGCAATGTGAATAACATCCCAATTTCCCTTTCTTTTTATGATCAAACATCATTGATCTATTTTCATACAAAGATACGACACAAAATCCAAATGTTTCAAATCCATGTTTAAAAAAGTCAAAATATAAACTTCCATTTTCAAAAGAAAATCAAATAAATATAACCGGTAGTATGTAACTATTGAATTTTCTTTTCTAAATTTGCAAAAAAGTAATATTTACAGACCCATTTTACCCTGTTTTAAATCCTGACTTCTCACTGAAAAATCAATATGGAACAACCAATTGAATCACCAACCATCAAGCAATACCTTTTGTCAATCCGGATAAGTTCGGAAGGATTTAATTTAACTGTATTTGATGAATCAGGTGTGCTCCTTTCGACAAAAAAAGTTACAATGTCGATATTTTCACTTTCGGCTGATGAGATAATCAAGATCATGCTTCCTGAGACAGAACTTAATTACCGCTCAGTACGTTTGATTTATGAATCTGACATTTATACTTTTATACCAGCTCCAGTATTTAAAATGGACGAAGCTGCCGATATGCTTCATTTTCAATTCAAGCCGGATAAAAAAAATCAGATCATTCTCAACCGCATACCCAAATGGCAGACTGTCGATGTATTTTCAATTCCTAAAACTGTCAACCAGGCATTAATCCATTTATTTCCAAATGCAATTGTTGAACATCATCTCAGTTATTTTTTAAATGAGTTTGTAAAACTTCAGAGTGAGGACAGGGTTTATATTGCGGTTCGTACAAATGTGATGGATGTTGTTGTTATTTTAAAAGGCAAAATTCAATTAATTAACAGTTACAGTTTCAATACACCTGAAGATTTCGCTTATTATACACTGAATATTTTTGATAAATTACCACTTGATTCTGAAAAATGTAATGTGGTTTTATACAATTCGGACAAAAGACCCGAACTACA